>ODAI010550616.1_pt1 | contig 13392 bp, 7 predicted proteins | sample 1539321 | NCBI WGS metagenome assembly ODAI01 (sample SAMN02144231, study PRJEB22623) | gut metagenome | biome: sheep rumen | host: Ovis aries | place: New Zealand
ACCAGACCAAATCGTCGGCCGGCAAACGGCCGCCGGCAATCGACCAGCAAGAGGCTATAAGCATGGTTTCGATTGTCTTTTTCATTGACTATACCTCCTGACGATCCTTTCACGGGGAGCAGGCCACCAAAATGTCAGAGACCCATCCCACGTTTGTAGCAATTATACCAAATATCTTCTTCGACTTGCACCCCCCACTGCGGGGGGGTATCCTAAAAGCCGGGGGCGAGGAGGATGCCGGCATGCCGTGCAGTGACGAAGCCACGCGGCATGTTGTCCACGCAGCAGTGGTGACGCTTCATATCGACCTGGAGCGGCGCGGGCACGTCCGTCCCGTCCGCCTTAACCAGCTGCACGCACCACCTGCCGCCGTCGCGGATTCCAGGCAGGAACGCACCGCGGAAGGCCTTTTCGATGAGCGCAGGCGCCTTTTCATCCCCTGTTGCGCGGCGCAGTGCGGCGTTCAGGCGCATCCAGTAGACGACATCGCACAGCTCCGTGCCGTTGTTGCATTCGTTCTGGCGACCGGTGAACTTGTCGCCGTCTCCTACGGAGCCGAGCCGGTTCGTCTCGTGGCGAACGAGCAGGTCCCTGACGCGCGTGACCGCGTCTAAAAGCCTCGCGCCCTCCGCGCCGCCGACTGTTTCGGCGTATTCGACGATCCCCTCGAGGCAGCTCATCATCTCGTATGACTTCGCCCACTGCTCCGGCTTCGGGTACCAGTCGTGCACGGGACGTCCGCTGAACGCATTGCCCACAAGATTCGGAATCGCGCCGTCGGCACGATCCCAGTCGGCGACGATCGAACGCGCGAAGTCGAGGTATTCCCGTCGCCCGGTCGCGCGATACAGCCGGACATAGACAATCAGTATGCTGCAGCTCGGCATCCCAGCGAACGCGCCCGTCTCGCGGAGGGCAAGGCCGCTTTTCGAGAGCTGGGCGATCATCTGGTCGGCCATGCCGGCCACCACCTCGACAAGCTCCGGCTGGCTGCAGACGCGGGCGATCTCAAGAAGCGCCCACATCGTGTACTTGCGTCCCCAGATGTTCCATGCGAAGTCGTGGCGCGGGTCCTTTGGACCTCCGAGGAAGCTGCGGTCGGCGTATGAGCAGATGTAGCCGTCGCTCTGGCGGAACTCCCGGACGAACCGAATGGCGTTCTCGGCGAGCCATTGTTTAAGCTCATCGTCGTTCCTTGACTCCGCGACTTCTGCGCCGGCGAGCATGTACTTGCCCCAGAACTCGCCCTGCCAGGCACCCATCTCGGGGGAAATCCAGCCATCCAAGTACGGAATCTTCTTTCCGTCCGGCCCGTCGTGCCACACGACGTTCTCCGCTTTACGGTCCTTGTCGTCGTCGAAATGCGTGCGGAAGGCCCGCTCGGCATCGGCGAGGATTTCGTCGCGGACGTCTTTACCGTAGCGCGCATCGACGACTGCGCCGAAAAGCCCATCCTCACGTCCGCCCTTCGAAGCGGAGATTTTAGACTGAGTGTTTTTCGTCAGCGCTATTCGCTCCGTTTCTTCAAGCAAGACTTCTATCGTCCGCCCCGCAGCCCACGGATTCGCGATGCGTACATTCGCCGCGTTTCGCCCTGCCTGCAAAACAACCTCCTGGACCTCGCCGTCAATGCGCCGCGCCGACACCATCACGCCGCCTGGTGCAAGCACCCCCTCGAACGAGCAGTCACGCCATGACGACGGCGCACCCTTGAAAAGCTGCAACACGCCCTGCTTGTCGTGGACGAGCATCTCGACAACCGCTTCCACAGCCGCACCCGACGCCTCCAACTGCATAATTTCGGTATTTGAATCATCGTCAACAAGCCTGTCGGACGGCGGAGGCGTCATGATGCCACTCCAGAGCCCCATCTGGGATATCCCTGTGAACGCAGGATTGTGCAGGGTGTTATGCCCTTCGTTGCAAAATGCCCTGTCCCATATCTCAAGCAGGAGCTCGGCGGCATCGCCGTTGCCGACTCGCGACTGAAGTATCGACGCCCACGGCACGCACCATCCGCTCCACATGCCCATACCCCTCTTCTGCCAGGTGTCGTAGCTGCGCGCAACCACATCGCGCCATTCGGCGGACTCGCAGTCGATGGTGTCGAACGGGAACACTGCGGCGAGGTGGGAATGATGCCTGTGAGACTCTTCTATGACAAGGCCTTCCCATATCTCGATTTCACGCCTCCACCCTTCCCCGCGCGTCGTCGCTTCCGGCAACTTCTCAAGAACCTCGCGCCATCGCGGACTCACTTCGCGCCCGAGCGCTTTCGCCGCCTCGACGAGATCGCCAGCAAGCCTGTGCGCAGCAGCGAGCTGGAAGGAAGGATTGCGCCCACATGCGTCGATATCCGCCCCGCGGTATTCGGGCGAGGGGGCGATCGGGATGGAAAGCGCACCGTCCTTTTCGCGCGCAAGCATCTTCCAGAGCACGTTGAACGCACCATCCATGAATGGGATTCCGTCCTTTTCGAGAAACTCACGGTCGCCGCTGTAGCGATAGTACTGCCACATCATATCCGCAACCCACATCGTTGCGCCGTGGTCCATCATGCCCGTCCACCACTCCGTTGAAAGCGCCACGCCGCGGTCGGTGACGGCATGAGGCAGCATCACGCCGTCATTTATCCCCACAAACGCCTTCGCGTTCGCGCGGAGGCGCGGCATCCATCCACGTATCATGTCGAAGAGCGGGATGAGGTGGTCGACGTGGTTGCAGCGATACGCAGGCCAGTAGCACTCCTGGACATTGATGTTGAAGTGGTAGTCTCCGCACCAGGGCGGAGGCTGGCAGTCCTCGTACCACGGCCCCTGCAACGGAGCCGCGACGGATTCCTTCTCTGAAGATGTCGCGGAACCGAACTTGAAGAGCCCATATTCGTAGGCGCGCATGAGAGTTGCATTGGGGATATTGACCTTCGGAGACCTCTCCCAGAACCGGCTCCACCTCTTCCCGGTGCGCTCCAGAGCCTTCCGCGCGCCCATAGAAGCAACAGACGAGGCAATGCTGCGAGCCTTTTTTAGCGTCTCGGCGCAGGACGCAAAAAGCACGCCGTCCTTCCGCACGAACGCGAGTGCAGCGCCGCTGTCGTGCGGGAGAGTCTGTTCGAATCCGTCGGCTGCGACAGTAGGCGGCTCCGCCCCTCTCTTCTCGAACTCATCGCGGCAGCGCTTCGCATGCCAGGCAGGAACCGCCTTTACAGTGCTTTCGCCAAAGGCGGCGAGATCCACGACGAGCGTACCGGTGTCCCAGTCCATGCCGACATCGAAGGCGCATCCGTTCGAAAGCGCGACGCAGATGACGGCACGCTTGACATCAAGCCTCGCCGACTTGAGCGACACGCCCGCGGGCAAACGGATTTCCAGCCGCCCGAACGGCATGACGGACGGCCATTCGCCGCCTTTCGGGAACATCTCGCCAAGCATCTTCTCGTCACGGCGCGTCAGCGCGTCTACAATGCGCTCGTACCGCTGGCTCTCGTTCCATTCCGCGCCTCCGTCGTGACACCAGAAACGCGGCCTTCCAATCGAAAGCATCAGCGTCTCGCCCTCGCCCCACAGCATAAGTCCCGTGGAAGTATTTCCAAGCACTGGCCCCGCGTGTGGACGGCTGATCGGGAAGTGCCAGACGGGATATGACTCGCGCAAGTTCGCCGGACGCGTCTCATTGCACACTTTCGTCTCGCATGCTGCCGGTTTCGCATGCGACGCATCATGGCTCGCCTGATGCAAGGCACCCGTGATAACGGCGAAGGAATGGGCAGGCAGCATCTTCGGAATAGGAACTGTTTCGTCAGTCCTTTCCGCGTCGGCTATCCGACACGCACATTCCGCCGGAAGCCCTTTGAATTCCACTTCCACGTCGCGACCAGAAGGATTCGCGACCATCAGCGCGAAGCGTCCGTTCCCCGCCGCTGCCGCTGCATAGACGGCAGGATCGGAGGACGTGCAGCGCACGGCCGAACCGATTTTCCTCAGCTCGTTGAAAGCGGTGAAGGCGTAGTACGACTTGTGCGGCTTCTGCGTGAGGGGATTGAAGAGCGGCGAATATTGGCCGTGGCTGCACCGCGCGTCGTAGATACAGGCAATGTCGCAAGGGCCGTTCTGGAGGGCAATCAATTCCGCGGCGACGTCCGCCGCCTGCTTTGCCGTGCCAAGGACACCGAGCCAGGGACTGGGCAGCCATTCGTTGAAGATGCGCTCGCACTTGTCCGGTCCGAAGCCGTATCGGCTCAGCAGTTCGTCGGCAAAGCGCACCTGGCGCATGGCCTCATTGGGAGAGGAGTACGAATGAAAGGAAAAGAAGTCGAGCGGCCAGCCGTTGTCTCGCGTCGCGACAAGAAACTTATTTGCGCAATCGAGAAAATACTGCATGCGTGGAGATGAGTTCGCCGCCGCGACACGTTCCGACCCGACACCCGCATAGAATCCGCACGAACCGTACCCACCGATCTTAAGGTGCGGGAACTTCGCCTTGAGGTGCGGCGCGACGATGCCGTAGAAGCGCATGTACTCTTCAAATGTGCCGCGCCACATCGGGTTCTTCTCCGGCTCGGGCTGGTTCTCCGGCTCGTTCCATATCTCCCAGTAGGAAATCTTGTAGCGAAAGCCGTCCGCCCAGCCCTCCGTGTAGTGTCGGATCACATGCTCGGCGACGCGCGCCCACTTCGCATAGTCTTTAGGAGGCAAACTGTTGACTGGAGGATAGCCCTTTTCGACGAAGTTCTCGATGGTGACGCCCAGCCGGAAGAAAGGCTCGACGCCGTTCTCGTCAAGTGCCTTGATAAGAGAGTCGGTGTAGACGAAGCGGTAGCTCCCTGGATCGTTTTCGTCTGCATCGAAGTCGGGGAAGAGGTTGGGGATATCGACATAGAGTCCGCCGCCGAGCCAACCGCCGACATCGTGGAGGCGAGAATATGGTATGCCCGCTTCCTTGAGGTAGTGCATCATCGACCAGTCGGCAAGCTGCCCTATCATCGGCGGCTGGCCGACGCCGTTCACCGGCTTGACTGGTCCAATGGATTTGCCGACATCAGTCTCAACGACCACCTGACCTGCAGACGCCGACAGCATCGCCATGCAGAAGAACCATCCGAAACATGCCGGTAAAGACAGCTTCACGCCTATGCCTCCACGATTTTGAAACCTATCGAACGAAGATTGAAAGTCCCGGCTTGAGGCCCACAATCTTGACCGCAACGCCGGCGACGTTCGAATTGTAGCCCACCGCGACCTCCGTCCAGTCGCTCTCTGCCTTGCCGTTTACTTCGTTGTACTCCCATGAATAGTCCGTTGTCACGAGGAACTTCGACTTTTCGTTCGGCAGTGTGGTGGGCAGACAGCGCGAGAGGTTGGTCTTCAATGCCTTGCGGTATATGAGCGGGCAAATAATCGTCCCTGCCGCTTTTGTCGCAGCGCTTTCAGGAAGAACACTGATTGCTCCTGGGTTAGGATTGCCACAATAGCCACCCCAGAGATCCTTGGTCAGATCCTCGGCGTACGCCTCGAAATTCACAGGCACATTTGAGTAGCCGCCCTTGGGGACAATGAAATCAAGAAAGACCATTGACTGGCCGTTGTTGGCCGTGAACTGCCAACGCCCCGGATTAAGAACTGGCGACGCACCGGATATCACATATCTTACGGGAGAGGTTCCCGAGGTGTTACCGTTTGTCGTGACCCACTGCGAATTGTCGAGGTATATCGTCCCCTTGTCGTCGTGCGATGCACTGAAGTAGAGCGAGGAATTCTTGATTCTCGTCACATCGTTGGAGTTTCCACCCCGAATCGACGCTAGTGTCCCGGATCCGATAAGCGTCAGTTCTGAATCCTCGAACGTGAACTCGCGACCAGCGCTCCGCGTCCACAGCACGGCGGCATTGGAACCAGTCCCCCCCCATAGGATCGTGCATCCGTGGAATCCTATTTTCATACCGGGGACATCCTCCTCTTTATTGTTACTTGTAGACGTCGAAGTCGTTCCAAAAAATGATGCTTCTGTGACCTGCAACGTAGAATTGCATAGATCCACGACCGCATTAGTTCCAGAAATTGTATAACTTCTCAGGCTGAGAAAGGAATTGGTGACCGCGAACGTGACAGAGCCGTAGTCTGTGTCCGAGGGGCGCTTCACCCACCTGTTTGTGATTGCCGAATCGACTATGACTAACTTGCCGCCATTTCCGGGCGGGAGCTTCAGGTAGGTATTCTGCCCCGTGGAATCGTAGGAGCAGTTGTCAATGAACAAGCCGTTGCCATCACATGAATTGTATATTGGAGTCACATTGTAGCCTTCAAGGTTAAAATTCCTAAGCGTAAGCATCATTGGATGATCCACCCCAGACCACTTTATTGAAGTTGTATTCGGAGAAGGAATTTTTATGCGAGTGTCACCTTCTCCTACGATCGTCACGGCTCCTGGTGACTCGTCATCATAGATACAGAGAGACGTGAAGACGGAGCCATCAAATGAGGCGGGAATGGTAATCGTGAACGAATGGCTCTCTGAATGCGCTGTGTTGACATAGATATATGTGTTGTTCTTGCTGTTCGGATAGGCGGTAGCCGCCGTATATTCATTGGAAGTCGTTGACCAGTTTTCCTTGGTCGTCCAGAGCGTGTCCGCACCGCGCCCGAACCAAAACCAGTCTGTTGCGCTTGCGTCCTGCGCGGCGAAGACCGCAAAAACAAGCGCGATAACTGAGAGTCGTTTCATGTATGGCCTCCTGTTGTCTTAAGAATTGTCCGCTTTGACATCGACCGTTTCCGACCAGATTGTCCGGCCCTTCTTCCCGAAGCTCTCGACCGGCGTCACGCCGAAGCGGTAATGGCCTTTGAGCTTCAGATTGGAAAGCGCGAGACGGAATCTGCACGAGGGAATCTTGCTCTCAAGCGGAAGAAAGAAGTCAGGCGCGATGAACCGCCGCTGGACCTGCACGAGATCAACGTCGTCCTCGACGAGCGTCGCGGTGACCTCGTAGTCGAAGACCCGGCATCCGCCGCGCTCCTCCGCACGCGGGCAGTCGAGCTGCACGGCGCGGCCGATGTCCTTGTTCTCGTCATCTACAAACGAAACCGCCACCTTCGCATCCGACGCGAACTCCGGCGCGACCTTGCGCTTCGCCTGCTCGCCGTAGGCGAAGGACCCGGCGCCCGTCCCGGCAGGAAGCGGAACAACCCAGTCGTCGCCGAGGGAATGGCCGGTGACGAATTCGCGCCGCTCGATCACCATGCGGTCGTCGTATACCGACACAAGCATTCCCTGCCGACCCTGCATAAGATTCACGCCATACGACGCGTCCTTGTTCGCCTCTTCAAATCGGCCGATGTAGACGCGCGGATGCGGCTTGGGTCTGCCCTTCTCGCCCTGATATCCCGATGTGTTGACGACGTTCAGGTTGTCCCTGAGCGAATAGTCGAGACTTGAATACTTCATAGACGCCGTGTTGATCGACGTGAACGCCCCCTGCCAGACGCTCCTGTCGTCGGTGAGCGTGTAGTGGCTGTGGCCCGAGAACGCGACGGCGTTTGGGAAGCGCGACAACGCTTTCGTGGACGACCCGTTGTCGTGGCCCCACGCCCACGAGCCGTAGCACGTGTCCTTCGGGTGGGCATGCTGCGTGTAGAAAAACGGCTTCGACGGATCCAGCTCCTTTTCGTGGGCCTTGAGGAAGGCGTCAAGTCCGTCGAAGTTGTCCTTCTTCGTCCAGTGTCCGCCAATGAACGAGTATCCCTTCACGTTCTTTATCCAGAACTCGGAATACGGCTCGTGGAAAAGCTCCTCCCAGACCCGCGCCTGGCTTGCGTCGTCATAGCCGATGCCGTCTCGCTTGGCGAGTTCGGGATCGTCCTTGGTGCCCCAGCTGAACCCCCAGATGTCGTGGTTGCCGTAGATGAAGAGCTTCTCGACCTTCTGCCCATCGATTCCCTTGTCGTCTGGGAAGACCGCGTACCAAGCGTCCGCGAAGATCTTTAGCTGGCTGATGCGCCCCTGGTCGGCGATATCGCCTGCAACCATAACTCCGTCGACTCTGCGTTCGCGGAAGAACCTCAGCGCATTGAGGAGGCGCTCTTCGTCTCCCGGCTTCTGGATGTGCACGTCGCTCATTACGCCGAAGCTGACATTCGCCCCGCCGCCGCCGAAAAACCCTGTCGGCGCGCGAAACGCACACCCTCCGTTCAACAGCGCGAACGCGCCGCCAGCACGAAGAAACGCCCTTCGCGAAAATCCCATTTTTTTCACTTTATCCTTCCTTCCTGCAAATCAGACCGCATAGAGGCAAAAACCTTTATGCCGTAATTTTATCAAATTTCACTCCAGAAGCCTACCCCCTCCGCAGTGGGGGTACGCTTTACAATCACGGGCGAAAACTGCTATACTAACGGCAATGCACTGCATCAACAGACTCCTCGCAGCCTTCTGTGCCGCTTTTCTCGTTGGCATCCTCACGGCGGAATCGGAACCGCCGCTCGTCTCGGCGGAGGAGTTCCTATCCGGCGAATACGACTTCCGCCTTGTCCGTGCCAAATGCATCGTCAAGGATGCGTTCCGCGATGAGATCAATCCCGACTACGCTTACCTGACTCTTCTGTGGGACAACAAGATAGTATATGCTGCCGTCAAGGCAAAGACCCTCTCCGACGACGAAATCGCCGCGCTTATCGGCGCCGGAGTCACCATCGAAGGACAGCCGCAGCCGCGCCTCTACGACCAGCGCGAAAAACTCGGGCGTAATTTCCAGATCAAGGGTCCCGAATTCATAAAGGTCGTGACCCGCGCGACTGAAGACCCCTTCGATGTACCCGACATATCGACGCTCGAGGGCCTCGGCCCCGGCGATCTGCAGCATGTCGGCCGCCGCAGGTTCCGCGGCCGCGTGCTCGCGGTCTGGAACAAAACGTCTGCCCTCATATCCGGGCTCGGCAAATTCGACATGCCTGAAACGCTTGCGGCGAAGTTCGTCGCTCCCCCTGCTCCCGCCGTCGGCGAGGAGATAGAGGTCTCGGGCTTTCCCGAGACCGACATCCACCACTACACGCTCGTCCGCGCCCGCTGGCGCGGCATATCCGCCGCGGTCGCGCCGTCTGAAGCGGCGACGGACATAACGGCCAGGGACATGACGACCGACGAGACGGGTCGCGCTCGGTACCGCCACGACATGCACGGAAAGACCGTCAGGATGCGAGGAACGGTCCGAAGCATCCACGATCCCGGCGGACGGCTTCTTCTCGACGACGATGGAATTCTCATTCCCGTAGACATCAGCGCAGCAGCCGACGCCGCGATGGAAGTTTCGCCGGGATGCACGGTCGAGGCAACAGGCGTCTGCGTGATGGACACGGAGAACTGGCAGATGAACTCGGTGTTTCCGCAGATCAAGGGCTTCTTCATCGTAACGCGCGCCCCCGGAGACCTGCGCCTCGTCTCGAGGCCGGCATGGTGGACGGCAACGAGGCTGCTCGTCGTGATCGGCACGCTCTTCGCCGCGCTCGTGGCCATCCTCATATGGAACGCCGCGCTTCGCCGCGCCGCCGCGCGCAAAGGCCGCGAGCTTTTCAGGGAGCAGATAGGCCGCGTAGAGGCCGACCTAAGGACCGAGGAGCGCACGCGCCTCGCCGTCGAATTGCACGACTCCCTTGCGCAGAACCTCACCGGCGTCTCCATGGAGCTGGAGGCCGGACATGTGGACATCGCGGCGCGGACGCTGAAATCGTGCCGCGACGATCTCAGAAACTGCCTATGGGACCTCAGAAGCCAGGCTCTCGAGGAAAAGGACATGACGCAGGCTGTCCTCAGGACGCTTCAGCCGCTCGTGAACGCCGACCGCGTGAAGGTGCGCTTCAACGTCCCGCGCAAGAAGCTCTCCGACAACACGGCCCACGCGCTCCTGAGGTCCGTGCGCGAACTCGTCGTGAACGCGGTACGGCACGGGCACGCCACGACAATCAGGGTGGCGGGGTCGCTTGACGGCGGAAAGATCATGTGCTCGGTCCAGGACAATGGATGCGGCTTCGATCCGGACGACGCGCCGGGAGTCCTTCAGGGGCATTTTGGAATACAGGGGATAAGGGAGCGCATCGAAGCCCTCGGCGGAGAGTTCGACATCGAAAGCGCTCCCGGCAAGGGAACGAAGGCGGTAATACGGATATGAAGACAGTTCGCGTTCTGCTGGTGGACGACCACGCGATACTCCGAATGGGGCTTGCGTCTCTTCTTTCGTCAAAGGCCGACATCGAAGTGGTGGGCGATGCGCCGAACGGCCCGGCGGGAATACGCAAGGCGCTGCGGCTGAAGCCAGATGTCGTGATCATGGACCTGATGATGCCCGGCATGGACGGCATAGAAGCGACCAGGGAGCTTCTTGCGAAGGCGCCGGGCAGCAGGGTTCTCATACTTACCACGTTTGGAACGTCCGACGGAATCAGCCAGGCGATGGACGCCGGCGCAATGGGCGCGGTGATGAAGAACTGCGACTTCAGGGAGCTCGCCGAAGCCATTCGCACGGTGGCCGCAGGCGGGCGCTATGTCGCGGCCGATGTCGAGCGCATAATCTCAGCCGACCCTCCAGCCGCGGCGCTTTCGCCGCGGCAGACCGAAATACTCCAGTCTATCGTCAGAGGCCTTTCGAACCCCGACATCGCCAGGCAGCTGGGCATAAGCGTCGACGTCGTGAAGGAGCATGTGGAGTCGATCTTCCAGAAGATAGGCGCGGCCAATCGCACAGAGGCCGTCGCCATCGCCTTCAGAAAGCACCTGCTGAAGCTATAATCGCCGCCGTAAGAGGGGCGGGGTCAGAGGACGCGGTTGTCGATGAGACGCGTCCTGCCGCAGTAGGCGGCGACGAGAAGGCAGCACCCCTTCCTCGGGGTTCTGCGCGGCTCGAGCGTCTCTGCGTCGACGCACTCGACGTAGTCGACCTTCAGCCCCGCCTTCTCAAGCGACTTTCGAAGCGCGGCAAGCGTCTTCGCTCCGCCCTTCGCGCCGAACGACATGAGCCCGCGGGAGATCGCGACCGCCCTTTCGCGCTCCTCGGGCGAAAGGTAGGTGTTGCGCGACGAGCGGGCAAGGCCGCTTTTCTCGCGCACGATCGGTGCGACGACGATCTTGAGGTCGAAATTGAGGTCGCGCACCATCCGCTTTATCACCTGCGCCTGCTGGTAGTCCTTCTGCCCGAAGACGGCGAAGTCCGGGTGCGCGAGGTTGAATAGCTTCGCGACGACGGTGCACACTCCGCGGAAGTGCCCGGGGCGGCGCGCGCCGCAGAGCCCCTTCGAAAGGTCCTCCTCGTTCACGTATACGCTGTGGCGCCCGAGGTACATGTTCTGCGGCGTCGGGAAGAAGACAGCCGTCGCGCCCGCCTCGCGGCACTTCGCGAGGTCGGCCTTCTCGTCGCGGGGATACTTCTCGTAGTCCTCGTTCGGCCCGAACTGGACCGGGTTCACGAACACGCTCACGACGATTTCGTCGGCGCCGCGCCTCTTCGCCTCGCGGATGAGCGAGAGATGCCCGTCGTGGAGGTAGCCCATCGTGGGGACGAGCGCGATCTTGGCGCCCGCAAGCTTGCGCGCGCGGCACCACTTCTGGAGTTTCTGGGGTTCTTTGAAGGTTTTCATGGTGGTTTAGGAGTCAGGAGTCAGGGGTCAGGAGTCAGGAGTTGGAGTTTAGAGTTGGAGTTGGAGAATGGAATTGATATCTTTTTTAGTAGAATTTTTAACGCAGAGACGCAGAGGCGCAGAGGGAGTTGGAGAGTGGTGGTTAAGCTTTATTTACTGAGCCGAAGAGTTGGAGCTTGCGGGTGACAACCTGCTTTATCGCCTCGACCTTCGCCTTGCGGGTGTCGAGATAGTCCCATGTCGCCGGCTTTGCGGCGTCATGGCACGCGCACTGCTCGCGCATCGCCTTCATCCCCGCGACCACCATGTCGGTGTGGATGTTTAGCTTCGCGATTCCGCACTTTATCGCCTGGCGGAAATCATCGTCCGCAAGCCCTGATCCGCCGTGCAGCACGAGCGGCGCTGCGACTGCGGCCTTGAGTTCCTCGATACGGTCGAACTGGAGACACGGCTTCGTCTTGTAGACGCCGTGAGCCGTGCCTACCGCGACGGCAAGCGCGTCGACGCCCGTCTTCGTCTGGAAATCAACCGCCTCTTCTACCGTCGTGTACTGCCCGTTCTTGTCGTCTCCATCCGCAGCAAGGCCGACGTGCCCGATTTCGCCCTCGACCGTCGCTCCAAACGCATGGGCGATCTTGACGACTTCCTTCGTCTCCGCGACGTTCTCGTCGTAGGGCTTCGCGGAGGCATCGTACATGACGGACGAGAAGCCGAGCTTCAGCGCCTCCATCGTCTTCTCGAAAGTAAGCCCGTGGTCGTAGTGGACGACGACAGGAACCGTCGCGCGCTTCGCCGCGGCGACAAGAGCGGGGGCGATGAGCGGAAGGTCGCCGTAGGGGAGCAGCACTTCAGCGGTGCCGATGATGATGGGGCTGTGCGCCTCCTCCGCCGCGGAAATCGCCGCCTCGAGCATGTCGGTGTCGTGCGTGTTGAAAAGCCCGACGGCGTACTTTTCCGCCTTTGCCTTTCCAAGAACCTGGTCGAGATTTACAAGCATGGGTTAAGAGTTGGAGTTCAGAGTTGGAGTTGGAGAGTGGTAGGATAGGGGTCAGGGATTAGGAGTCAGGGGTTAGAGTGGAGACGAGTTTTTTGAGTTCTGCGATAGGGCGCATGCCTTCGACCGCGCCTGGAGCCGACATCGCGCCGACTGCGGCGATTCCGCCGAGTTCAAGTATCTCTTTTTCAACAAGGCCATTGAAGATTCCGACGAGACAGCCGGCGCAGTATGCATCGCCAGCGCCGGTCTTGCCCTTGATGAAACCGTCGGGGAGCTCGACGGACCTTGCTTCCGTCCACGTGCCGTCACTGAGGAGCGAAACGCCCTTCTCGGGCATGTGGATCACAACTCGCTTCTGCACGCCGAGTTCGAAAAGCTGGTTCGCAACTTCCTTAAGGTCGCCTTTTATTCCCGCTAAACGCGCCGCTTCGATCTCATTGACGACAAGGTTGTCCACATGCGGCAGGCATTCGCGCACAAGGGAATAGCGGTCCGAGTTCTCGCTGACGAGATCGATCGCCGTCTCTGCGCCGATGCGCTTCAGTTCCTTGAGAATCCTGAATCCATCGCCCGCATCGACTTTTGCAAGCAGCAGGAAATAGCCAAGGAGCACGAGATCACCCTCTTGGACGAGATCAAACGGAAAATCGTCGTAGCCCCATTCGGCGCTCGCTCCTGGGTAGGTGAAGAAAGTCCGCTCTCCGCCCGGAACGCTCATGACGTCAGTAAAGGCAGTAGCCGACGGCTTCAACACGACGCCAGCCGCGACGCGCGCGC
>ODAI011611747.1_pt1 | contig 13392 bp, 13 predicted proteins | sample 1539321 | NCBI WGS metagenome assembly ODAI01 (sample SAMN02144231, study PRJEB22623) | gut metagenome | biome: sheep rumen | host: Ovis aries | place: New Zealand
ATCAAACAATGCCGGTGGAATAGTTGCTACAGGTAAGGATACAATCATCAGAAACAATTATGTGAAATTAAATGCATCCAATGCCACATCAACACCTATATCATATGAGGCGTCTGATAAGGCATCCATAACAGGTAATGAGGTTCATAGTAACTGTGCATTCTCTGTGGAACTATCAAATTCAACTAATGTGAATGTCACTGACAATATCCTAAACAGTTCCACTAAGGGTGATAAGTCCGTAAACTATACTAACAAGAAGAACATAGTCAAAAACAATTCCGCTACGAGAATCATTGAAACTACAACGACGACAAACAACATCAAGGCTAAAATAAATGACAACATTACAATAACTGCTAAGGTAACATCAAGTGATGGAAGTCCAATCAATAACGGTTATGTAATATTTAAGATAAACAACCAGTCACTTAAGGATAAGAACAACACCTTGATTAAGGCTTATGTGAAAAATTCACAGGCAAAAGTAAACTATACTGTACCTAAGTCATGGAATAAGGATAATGTTAACATTATAGCCGTATATAGTGGTAGTGGAAGCATACTCAGTTCCAAAAGTAGTACGATGAAAGTCAACGTATCCAAACGTGATGCTAATGTTAATTTAATAGTAAATCGTAAGGTAGTTCAGGGTGGAGATATCGTTGACTTGACTGTAATTGTTATGGACAAATCTATCTCAGTTAATGGCGGTCAGGTATTGTTCAAATTGAATGGTCAGACAATTAAGGATAAAAACGGCAGGACTGTTCTTGTAGATGTTAAGAATGGATATGCAACTACAAGCTATCAGTTTGATCATGGATTGTCATCTAAAAACTGTACCATAACTGCGGTGTATTCTAACAGTATTTATAATAGGGCTGAAGGAAATGCAACCGTATTTATTAACAAGTCAAGACCTCTGATAAAGGCAGACAATATAAAAACCAATAGTAATGTTACACGCATTACCTGTCAAATAGTCGAAATAAATGGTAATCCAATCAGGGGAACAACACAGGTGGCAATTAAAGTTAATGGACAGACATTTGCTGTTACAGCAGCCGTTAACGGTACGATTAACACTACAATACCTACCAAGTTTAAGCCTGGTCGTTATATATTAAAAATAGTCGCGGGTGAAAATTATAGGTATTTTGCTACTTCAATCGATAAATTTATAGAGAAGGAATAACTAGTACTCTTCTCTTCTTTTAATATTCTTTTTTTCTAGTTTTTTTTAGTGCATTTGATTCTGAGACAATTATTTCTAATTTAATTTAGATTCTGTATATCTTTTAACAGTTCAGGTAGATGTAGTTTTTATTCATCTGGCTTAGTGTTGCCTGCATTTCCACCTTGTCTGTCAGTATCCTGTCAAACGCATCGGTTATCAACGTGTATAACTTGTCTAGCTTTTCATCAACACTTAACTCTACGATCGGATATTCAATGCCAACGTTTTCAAAGACCGTTCCATACATTGAAGCTTGAGGTGTGATGAAGTGTTCCAGGATGTATATTATATCCTTGCTTATCGCGTTTCCAAAGTATAATGCTTCTTTTAGTTTTTCCTCATCAAGGTTGGGATTATCATGTAATAACTGAATAACTGATGTGAATCCTTCAAAGTCATCCGGCAGGAAGTATTCCTGAACCTTATGTGCCATGAATTCACCAGATAGTTCAATGAATGTGTTTTCCAAACTCAAGTACCATGCAAATGATTCTATAAACAGGTTTTTTTCATGATTTAAAAGATGCATCATGCATTGTTTAATGATTTCATTGAATAAGTGGTGGGAAAACTCATGTAATATTGCAGTTGGTATAAGGGATGGGTCTGTTGTTTTCTTGATTAGTATATTGTTGTATGAATAGTAACTTAGATATGCAGGAAATCTTTTAGAATTGTCATATTGCACTTTTACGTAAGGCTTGGTTATGTTTAAGAGGTTATGCATTGATGCTTTCTCGGGCAGTAATTGGATATTGTCCTCTCCGATGTTTATTATGTTATACAGTACTGTATCATATGCCGTATCTGTCAGTTTTGATTTTTTGAGTATTCTTTGATTATCCTCATTGAATAATTCATAGAAGTCTTTGTAGTTTTCTGTGTAGTATTGGGCATTTTTTAATCTATGATCACATTTGATGCATGATGTGAAGTTTATCGGATTTTCATATTCACATTCGGGACACTTTATTTTTTTGTTCATAAATAACACTTCCTATTTTCTATGTTAAATTTATTTTTTATCAGTTAATTCAAATTCTTTATGGATTTATTGTTTTCTTATAATCAGCTTGTTCCAATGTGGATATTTATCAACAAATTCCACAACTTCCTTTATTATAAAATCGTAGTATTCATCAAGGCTTTTATCATAAGCTTCATGTCTATTATGCAGTTGTACATCACGCTGTGGTTCTATGATATTTTCCAGTGTAAATTCTTCTTCTTTTGATAATAGTATTTTATGTTTGGCATTGATTCCATTTTGTGTATAACACATAACGTCCTGAAATATGTCTGGAAGTATGATATTGTCTGATATGCTCATACGGTATATTGCCTCGAAATTTCTGATAAAAAACATCAAGTCAACGCTTGGATTGAGTATTTTATTGTAATGTTCGTTTATGCTACGTATCAAGTCATAATTCCAGTCGATCATATAAACACTTCAAAAAAAATTATAGTTAAAAAAAGGGGGTAAGATAATCTAGTTGTTTTCTTTCTTGTATTTTATTATATCGTTGATTGTAACGATTGGCATGTCATATCTTTTTGAAAACTCTATGATTTCAGGCATTCTAGCCATGGTACCGTCTGGGTTGGTAATTTCACATAGTACTCCCATAGGCTTAAGGCCGGCCATTTGCATTAATTCTATATTTGCTTCGGTATGGCCATCTCTTTCAAGTACTCCTCCATTTTTAGCACGTAGTGGGAATACATGGCCTGGATGATTCAAGTCACTTGCTTTTGCATCATCTGCACATGCTGCTCTGACGGTTGTAACTCTATCTGCGGCTGATACACCGGTAGTTACTCCTTCTGCTGCTTCAATTGTAATTGTAAATGCAGTACCGTATGTACTGGTATTGTTCTGAACCATTAATGGTAATTCGAGTTCATCAGCTTTTTCCTCTTTCATACAAAGACAGACTATACCGCTGCATTCTCGGATTAGTATTGCCATCTGTTCTTCTGTAACTCCTTCTGCTGAGAAGAATATGTCTCCTTCGTTTTCTCGGGATTCATCATCTGTTACAATTACACCGTTATTGTTTTGTAAAGCTTTTATTGCGCATTCTACACGTTCTTTATATGTTCCGTTTAACATTTCTTCATGATTCATTATAGTATCCAACCTGTTGTTTAATATATATGAACCAGGGCATAAAAAAAGATTTATTCAATATTCTCTTCCATCCGGACTATAACCGTCGGTTTTGGATTTTCACCAAATCTACATTCTTCATGTTAGTGGACTTATCTATTCACCACCGGTGAGGAATTGCACCTCGCCCTGAGAACATTACTATTAATATTTATATCTCTTAAAGTTATTAAATATTTGCATTTGTCTTTATTCAATTGATAAACATCGTTGTTTTAGTTTTTCTTTAGTTTTTTGAATAATATGTGTAAAGACTAAGTGAATGTTATTAAATAATGGTATGTCATTTATTGAAATTAGATTTTCATATATTTCATCTATTGATTCGTATAACTCTTTTATCTGTTGGTCGTCAATAGCTTCCTTTTGGGATAATTCCTCTATAACATATATTGAATCCAAGATTTCACCTGCCAGATCACCATCTATTGATAGGTTTTCTTCATGGCAGTAATCCATATAGAAGTCACAATATCTGATTATAAAGTTTAGATTATCTATAATGTCTAATTCATTTATTTCATATATCATTATGTTCACCATTATCTTTGATGTATTATATATTATAGTTATATTTTTCAAGGTTATATATTATATGCTTGAAATCAAATCATTCAATAGCAACTATTTTGACGGATGCAATTTTTTGATATTGATAATTACGTTTAAATAGATCTTGAATTAAATGGGCTTATAACAGTAACTTATAAATAATGATAAGTAGATATATTTAAATGTAGCTTAAAGAGAATGGTACAATATTTGCTCCGGTAGTGTAGTCCGGTCAATCATTTTGGCCTCTCGAGCCAAAGACCCGGGTCCGAATCCCGGTCGGAGCATTTATCTATTTTTGAAATTACTTTTTTGTATTAAATCTATTATTTAATAGTGTATTTTCAAATAATTATTTTTTGGAACATTATACTTATTATTTACTTTTTTCATGATTGAATTATCAATATATGGTTATATTTTTCAATAATACTACTTTTTTATGATTAATCTTCCATTGGATGATATATCTATTTTTTTAAAATAAAGTTATTAATTTTATTTTATATCTTGATATATAATTTTTAATAGTTTTAATAAAAAACGGGCTTAAAATGATAAATTATAAATAGGAATAAGTACAGACATTTAGTATGTACTATGATATAATGGTACAATATTTGCTCCGATAGTGTAGTCCGGCCAATCATTTCGGCCTTTCGAGCCGAAGACTCGGGTTCGAATCCCGGTCGGAGCATTTATCTATTTCTGAAATTGCTTTTTTTAATATTAAATCTGTTATTTAATAGTTTATTTTCAAAATTATTATTATTTGGAATATTATACTTCTTATTTGCTTATTTTATGAAGTATTTCAAAAAAAGTTAATTAAAAAAAAAGTTGTTATTTAAAAAAATGTATTAAACTGATATAAAAATCAATTTAATGCACAAATAGTACTAATAATATTATCAATATGATAAGAACAAGTACTATTATAGGAATTATTGATGTACTGGAACTTGATGATTCGGTAGCCTTAAGTGAATTTGAAACATCTGATTTTGTTTCTTTGAATTCATCTTCTACTTTGGCTTCTTCATTTTTCACAGTATCTTCAACAACTTTAGTAGTTTCCTCAACACTATTATCAACTGCTTGTTCAACTTCTTCTTTTACACTATCTGAACTAGTAGCAGCACTACCATTAATAAATCCTTCTTCACGAAGTAATTGTGTAAATGATGGTTCAGGACTCATAATACAACCTCCATATGCAAACTATAATCCTTCAAATATTATTTTAGTTTACCTATATATTTCTATAGAACTATAATATTATATAGATTACCCTAATTTAATTAAAAAAATATTATAATATTATATAATTTACTTTAATTATCTTTAATTTCTAATAACATTTTTGTATTTTTTTATAGAATCCACAGTAGTTATATCTATATGTTGTATTGAGTTAAGAATGATTTAAATGCTTTTATTGTTGGTTAGTCCTATGTATTTTTTTCTTTTGTTTTCATACAAAGTATTATATATGATTATTTAATTAAGTAATAATGTAATTATAGGAGGATAAACGTGGATTTGAAAAGTATTTTTTGGAATCCAATAGCTTTTTTTATTAGTCTTATAATGAGTTTAATCATGCCTTTAATATTTGCTATACCTAATGGTATGCCGATTGAGGTATGCTTATTATGGTGGCCTGTAAGATGGGTAGTTGCATACTTTATAGTGACATTATTCGTTAATAAGATATCATTTAGACTAGCTCAAAAAGTTTTTGGATTTAAACCTGGATTTTAATTTAAAATCCTACATAAACATTTTTAATATAAAAACTATTTTACCCTGAAATCTATTTTTTCATCATATACCAATTTATAGAAATCGTTTTGCATGTTGAAAACGTCATTAGTAAATTGTTTATTTAGCTTAGCATATTCGTTTTGATCTATTATCTGTTTATTCAATCTTATCCTGGTGTCTATTATTTTGTTAAGTAAATCCAATAATTTGCTGGAAAATGTTATGATTGATTTAATTTTATCTGTATTGAGTAGGTCTACATAGTTTTTATCCAAAGTTTTTATAATGTCGGATTCTATTATCAAAAACAGATCAAGAATCATGGATTCTACTGATGTGTAGTTGAAGAATATATCGTTAAATGCATGGTTATCAGTAATGAATGATGATGTTTTAGGTAGGAATTGATTTCTTGAATAGTTTATTAATCCATATAAATTTATACATTCATCAAAGAAGTCCTCTGTATAGTTGATGTCTGTTTTATTTAAAAAGTTTATTATATGATTTAATGTCTGGGTTATCTCGTTAATTGAACTTTCATAATTATCTGTCATAAAATCATCCATTTTTCTCGTATTTTTTCTTATTTTATTATTTATGATTATCAAGATTTTTATTATTTTAGTTAAATTTAAATAATATCCCTGATATATGAAAATTAGAATAAGAGGTGATTGGATGTTACTGGTCAGACCGAATCATCAACTGAAAGATAAGATTATCAGTTTCAAAAATGACTTCACAATGAATGATGAAAAGATAATCAATGGTAGTGAACTCTTGGATAAAATGGATTCCTTTGATGAATGGTTGGAATACGTATCCAACAATGCTTCTATTGATACATTATCAGAAGATTGGGTTTTAACCGATATTTATTTTGCAATTGTTGGTGAAAAAATCGTTGGGGTTATCTGTTTAAGACATTATTTAAATGACTTCTTATTTGATTTTGGACATATTGCATATAGTGTCTGTCCAAGTGAAAGAAGAAGAGGTTATGCTACAAAGATGTTGGAACTGGTACTGGATAATGCTAGAGATATTGGTATGCTTAGTGTAAAAATATCCACTTTCCATGATAATATTGCATCTGTCAAGGCCATTATTAAAAATGGAGGAGTATATGATTATGACTTTATTTATGAGGATAACATTGTTGATGTATATCTAATAAAGTTATGATTCATTATATAATTGTTGTTTATTTTATCCCATTTTTTTAAAGTTTATATTTTTTTCCATTAATCCTGTTTAAAGTCATATTACTAGTGATTTTTGGACTTTGTTTATTTTGTTTTATATTTTCTATCTAATGTTTAATTATTTTTATATGAATTATATTTTTTTAAGTATCGGATATGATTTTTAAAAAATTTATTTATTGTTCATTATTAATAATGATAAATTATTTATATTAAAAGATATATACTACAGTATACAAAATATAATATAGAGTGAGGTATTAGAAATGTCAATTGAAAACGTAACAGTAGCAGGAGGAGGAGTGCTAGGAAGTCAAATAGCATTTCAAAGTGCATTCTGTGGTTTTAATGTAAAGATATGGTTAAGAAGTGAATCTTCAATAGAAAGAGCTCAACCAAAAATAGACAGATTAAAAGATATCTACCTGAAAACATTAGATGCTATGAAAACAAACCCCTTAGCATATTGTAGGGGATTCACAGATAAGAAGGAATTATCTGATGATGAAATTGATCAATTAAAGGCAAAAGTATGTTCTGCATATGAAAATATAGAAATGACGACAAGTTATGAAGAAGCTGCAAAAGATGCTGATTTAATAATTGAGGCCATAGCAGAAGATCCACAACAAAAGATACCATTCTATGAAGAATTGTCTAAGCACATGCCTGAAAAGACAATACTTGTTACAAATTCATCAACATTACTTCCAAGTACATTTGCCAAATATACAGGAAGACCTGAAAAGTACTTGGCATTACACTTTGCAAATGAAATATGGAGAAATAACACAGCAGAAGTAATGGGACACTCACAAACTGATAAAGAAATCTACGAAAAGGTAGCACAATTTGCACAAGATATTAACATGGTACCGTTAAAGCTTAAAAAAGAACAGCCGGGTTATATATTGAATTCAATGTTGGTACCATTCTTGAGTGCCGCAGAAGCATTATATGCAAATGATGTAGCAGATCCCGAAACAATAGATTTAACATGGAAGCTTGCTACAGGTGCACCTGCAGGACCATTTGCTATTTTGGATGTCGTTGGTCTAACGACAGCATATAATATAGTAATGATGAATCCGGAAGTAAATAATCCAGAATCAGTACATGCAAAAATTGCAGCTAAATTAAAAGAAAAAATAGATGAAGGAAAAACTGGTGTTAATGCAGGAGAGGGTTTCTACAAATACGATTAAATAAAAATTTATAACTATTTTTATTACCCTCCTTTTTAACGTCACTATTTTTCTAGCTTTCATCTATAACATAATCATATAAGAGGAATTATAATGGGAGATAAAATAAAACTAAAATTTGATGATAACTTCGAAGGCGAAGAAAAAGTTATACTAGATAGATTAATATGCCTAACACGTGCATTATGTAAAAAAGACATTAAACACATGTCTGACTTATTACATCATAAATTCATATTGGTAAGAGGATCCGGAAGGAAAGAATTTAAACAGGAATTCTTAAGGGATATACGAAAAGACGTATTACATTATGTCGAAGCAACCATTAAAAATCCAAAAATTGAAATTGATGGCAAGTATGCTACAATAGATGTAAAAATCTACATCAAAACAAGACTTAGTGGTGCTCAAATAATATGGGACTTGAAGAGTCACTTCATTCTAAAAAATAAAGAAGAAGAAGGATGGTTATTTAGAGAGTGGGATACCACTTAAATAAATTATTTTCCATTTAATTCTTCTTTCAATCCAAAACTTATTTTATGAAATAAATATTTAATAAATAATTAATACAAAAAAACTATTTTTAAAAAAAAAGTAATAAAATAAACTACTTTGATGGTAGTTTAGTTAATATTAATGGTATGATTACAATTATAAATGCTATTAATAGTTGAATAATAATTTCAATAATATTCTGATTGCTTAATAAATCAAACATTCCAATAATCCATAACAGTGACAGGAATATCGGAAGAATATATTTTATTACAAATACCCAACCTTTACCAACTTTAACTCTTGAATATTCATTGAGTACAGGTATTAATTTTTCAACACCATAACTCCAACCGAATACAACTGCCTGTAATATAACAGCTAACAATATACCAAATTGATTAATAAATGCATCAGCAATTGTTAGGATATAATTACCGGAAGCTGTCGTATAAACTAAGGATAGTAATAATCCAAATATACAAAGTAATGTAACGCTTCGTGAACGGTTTATTTTAAATTTCTTTGAAACGGTCAATGCCATAGGCTCTAAAAATGCTAGTGCCGAGGTTACACCTGCAAAGAATACACACAAGAAAAATATTGGTGCAATGATATAAGCCATATTACCCATTACATTAAATATCTCTGGAAATACTATAAATAATAATCCTGTACCGCTGGTAGCAAGTTTATCTATTGTCAAACCACTAGTAAATGACATAAATCCAAGAATACTAAATACTCCTAATGCAGTAAATAATTCAAAACTGGAATTCGCTGCCACTACGACCAATACATTATCCACTAATCTTGATTTTTTAGGAAGATAACCCGCATAGGTCACTGCTATTGCCTGACCCATTGATAATGAAAATATTATCTGACCAAATGCGGCAAGCCAAACATTAATGTCCAGCAATAAATTCCAATTCGGATTTAAAAGTGCATTTATACCAATACTCATACCGGGTAATGTAAATGAATAGAATACGATGATGGCCATCATGATAAATAACAATGGTATCAGTACATTCACTACCTTTGAAATACCCTTATCCAGTGCTTTATGTGATATGTACCATATCAAAAGCCATACGAATATTGTAGTAATTAATGTTGGAATAACTAATGTAAATATATTATCAAGATTATTTGATCCGACAATTATATTTGTATTAAAGTATACATCAGGATTTAATGTCCAACCCTTCGTAAAACTAAGAATCAAATAAAGTAAATCCCACGCCATAATGACAACATAATACGTCAAAACTAAAAATACGAGAAATGCTGTAATCCATCCCAGTATTTCTAGTTGTGGCTTAATCTTCTTCAATATATTTGACAAAGAATTTTTAAACTTAGCTCCCAATCCATATTCAAGTATTAAGAAAGGAATACCCATGATAAATATGGCTACAAAGTAGGGTATCAGAAATGCTCCTCCCCCATTTGTATATAGCACGTAACTAAAACGCCATATGTTACCAAGGCCAACAGCCGCTCCAATCATAGCCATTAAGAATGAAAATCTGCTTTTCCATTCATAATCATTTCTATTTTCGGATAAATTCGACATGCATATACCTCATGTATATAATATGTATGTATTTTATCATTATTATACATTATATCTGTTAATAAAGTATAATCTTCTAATATCAATTTTCTCTATAAAAATCATTGTCATTCCTATCCAATATATTAATATTATTTATTCATTTTATTATTTTGTTTTTATTCATTCATTTTTTTTTATTGATTTGATTTCAATCATTCAAATCTAAAAAAGTATTTCTACAGATTCATATAAAATTATTTAAATAATAATATTCTAGATGAGGATATAAAATTACTGAATAATCACCAGACTAATAGTAAATTGAAGGAGGACATTAACAAGCAACTTGATGAGTTAAAGGATAAGGTACACAGTCAAAAATCTTTGGAATCAGTCTTCCTGAAACTCAAATTGTCCGTTATGAATTATTTATCTCATTTCTATTGGAAATTGCACCTACCATAGGTGTTATGATAAAATGAAAAAGGGGATATTAAATAATACCTATTGTTTTTTTTCTTACTATTGAAATAATTATCATTTTCCTATTTTTTTGGGTAGTAATTATTTTAATTTGATGTTATAAAATATAATATAATAAAAGGGGTGTTTTATGAAAAAATTTATCAAAGATATATTTAACAAAGGTAACTTTAAGGATTATTTCAAAAGAAATAAGATTTTTCTAATAGTGTCCTTGATTGTATTGGTATTATCTATTTACTCGGGCTTTACGGATTCACAGTCTTATATTGCCTTTTCCAATCATTCATTTGGTCAGTCATTTATATCAAACAATAGTATCGACACTTTATCAAACATTTTAACGTCATTTGCTATGATGTTGTACAATAACTTGTATATCATCGTGATGGGTTTGAGTTTTTCAGTACTTGCAATGTTATCTTTTGTTGCAAATACTGTTTCAATAGGATATCTATTAAACCAACCGAACACGGCTCTTTCAGTTCCAAGTGTCATTTTCATGTTAATTGCAAGCGTATTTGCCATGTGCGGGGCATTCTTGGTAACTAAGATGGAAGTCCGATTCATAGGATATTTAATTAATTCTAAGAAAAATTCATTAACTAAACTCAAGGTACCATTAAAGGATTTGATTCTTTCAATGGTAATCATGATAATATGTATCTTGATCGCTTCAATATTAAATGCGGTATTATTATAAATGTTTAATAACATTTATTTACTTTTTTTACAAAAAAATTAGGAAAGAGGAGATTAGTGTTGGTCTATTCCAAAGTATTCATTTCTGGCATTTACCATTGCCTGAATATTTTTAAGTGGACTGGCTGCTGCAATACCACAGCTTGGTGCTACTACATCAACGCCTTTTTCCAGTGCTTGTAGTACTTCCTGTCTTACTTCTTCTGGTGTTCCCCTATATAATGTTTTACTTGTTGATATGTTACCACAAACTTGTGATATGTCTCCAAGACTATGTTTTACTGCCTGTGCATCCCTCATGTCTACTGCTTCTTCAATACTTATTCCGTTATATCCACAGGATAACATGTCTTTTAGCATATTTTTCACATGTCCACATATATGTAATACGTTTTGTGATTTCATCTTTTCTTCTATATCCTCCAGTGCTGGTCTGGATAATTGTTGGAAGTCAAGGGGACTTAATAAATCTCCTGATGAAGTTGGATCTGCTACACATATCACATCTGGTTTTACTTCATTTAATACTTTTATGTATGCCATTACAGCTTCTGCTGCCACATCTATTGCAGCTTCAACTCCATAATAATCCGTATTGATCATCTTAAGTATTTCTTCTACTCCAATCATATGGCCTGCAACTGTAAATGGACCGGTGATTCCGACACATACTGGTAGGTTATCATATCGTTCATGTAATATTTCAACAGCTTCACATATAACAGGTATTCTTCCTCTTTCTTCAAAGTCATCAGGTATTTCTATTTCTCGAGGATTGTCAAATGGACTTTTTACAACTTCAGGTGTTCTTGCTCCGTAACCTAAATCTACTTCACATCCCATTGATTCTGCTTCCACAGCTAAACAGAATGGTATTTTAGCATCTTCTAAACCAGCTAATTCATATAATGAAGCACCGAGTGTTGCCATTTGTTCCGGATTTTTATGTGCTTCAGGCCATGAAGTGTTGGTAAGTTCCATTGCGTCTATTATACCGGATTGGGTTACCGTTATTACAGGTGTTATATCAACATCTTTTCCATTTAATGCATCCTCCAAATTTTTCTTATAATTCACAGTCATTTTTTTTAATCTCCTTTTTTAGTTTTTATTTTACAAATTAAAGTTTATTATTTATACTATTTAAATTATAAATTATTTTTATAGCTTATTTTTAGATTATGGTAAATTAAACGCTTTTAAAATATTTTGATATTTTCTTATAATGTTTTTTAAAAAAATAATTATATCTAATCATTGATTAAAATAACGATAATTAAATAATTAAATTTTAAATAATAACTAATACATTAATTATTTAGTTGTTAAATTAATTTAAATGGATTGTAAATATATTTGAATAAAAAAATGAATTATGATATAAAAATAGGAATTAATACTAAATTATAAATAATAATAGCTAAATAACTTTAAGTATAATAGAAATGATTATCAAATTGTTTGTTATTAACTAAATTTAAGCTCTTATAAGATTTATTTAAATAGGAATTTTTAAATAATTTCATAACATTTCCTCCAAGTAATGTCTAAATGATTATCTTTTTTATATTTTTAATGTGCACACCATCAAATAAAATACATGGGAATACCTTTTTTTTTAGATTTTTTCCCAACTGTCAAATAAATTTTTATGTCATATAAAATTAACATCAATTATATTTTACTAAATGTATCGTAAATATATTGAATTTATTAACCATTTAAACTGCAATTTTAACATTTGTATCCATAGAGTACTATCTAATAAATTTAAAATTTAAAGTTATTTAATAATGATAATCAATAAAATCTAACTTAAATAAAAGATATTTTTATAAACATGGCTATTTAATCATTATAAATATGAAAATTAATTTTTGTGATTAATACTTGTATCTCAATTATGAATATTTTTCTCAATCTATCAATTTATTTAATAATATACTTTAAAATATTATTTCATTATAAAAAGGAAATATTCATATTATTATAAAAAATTA
>ODAI014760804.1_pt1 | contig 13392 bp, 9 predicted proteins | sample 1539321 | NCBI WGS metagenome assembly ODAI01 (sample SAMN02144231, study PRJEB22623) | gut metagenome | biome: sheep rumen | host: Ovis aries | place: New Zealand
AATGGCATTCATCAACAAGATGGATATAGTAGGTGCTGATTTCTTCCATTCTGTTCAGACTATCATTGATCGTCTTGGTAAGAACTGCGTTATGGTTCAGATTCCTATCGGACGTGAGGACACATATGTAGGTCTCATCGACCTTATGGAGATGAAGGCTTACTACTATAGAGATGACAAGGGTGAAGACATCGAGATCACAGATGTTCCTGATGATATGAAGGATCAGGCTGAAGAGTACCATACAAAGATGGTAGAGCAGATCGCTGAGCTTGATGAGGATCTTATGGAGAAGTACCTTGAGGGTGAAGAGCTTACTGTTGAAGAAATGAAGAAGGCTCTTCGTAAGGCTACTATTGCTGGTGATGCAATTCCTTGCCTCTGCGGTACAGCTTACAGAAACAAGGGCGTACAGAAGCTTCTTGATGCTGTTATTGATTATCTCCCGGCTCCTACAGATGTTCCTGATGTTACAGGTACAGATATGGACGGAAATGAGGATTCAAGACCTTCATCAGATTCTGCTCCATTCTCAGCTCTTGCATTCAAGATCATGACTGACCCGTTCGTAGGTAAGCTTGCATATTTCCGTGTATATTCAGGTACACTTAAGACAGGTTCTTACTGCCTGAACTCTACAAAGGACAAGAAGGAGAGAGTTGGTCGTCTTCTTCAGATGCATGCTAACAAGAGACAGGAACTTGATGAAGTATTCTCAGGTGATATCGCAGCTGCAGTAGGTTTCAAGACAACTACAACAGGTGACACAATCTGTGATGAGCAGCACCCTATCATTCTTGAGTCTATGGAATTCCCTGAGCCTGTTATCTCTGTTGCTATCGAGCCTAAGACCAAGGCTTCACAGGGTAAGATGACAGATGCTCTTGCAAAGCTTGCTGAAGAGGATCCTACCTTCCGCGTAAGAACTGATGAAGAGACAGGACAGACTATTATTTCTGGTATGGGTGAGCTTCACCTTGAGATCATTGTTGACCGTCTTCTCCGTGAGTTCCACGTAGAGGCTAATGTTGGTGCTCCTCAGGTTGCTTACAAGGAGACATTTACAAAGGCTGTTGATGTACAGGGCCGTTATGTTCACCAGTCCGGTGGTTCAGGTATGTACGGTGATTGTAAGGTTAAGTTCGAGCCGATGGATGCAAACGCTGAAGAGACCTTCAAGTTTGAGTCTACTGTTGTCGGTGGTTCTATCCCTAAGGAGTACATTCCTGCTATCGAGAAGGGTATCAGAAACGCAGCTCAGTCAGGTATTCTTGCCGGCTATCCTGTACTTGGTATCCATGCTAATGTTTACGATGGATCATACCATGATGTCGATTCTAACGAGCGTGCATTCGAGTTCGCAGGTTCAATCGCATTCAAGACAGCTATGGAGAAGGCAGATCCTGTTCTTCTTGAGCCTATAATGAAGGTTGAGATCGTAACTCCTGAAGAGTATATGGGTAACGTTATCGGCGATGTAAACTCTCGTCGTGGACGTATCGAGAGCATGGAGGACATCCCTTCAGGCAAGCAGATTAACAGCTTTGTACCTCTTGCAGAGATGTTCGGTTATGCAACAGATCTTCGTTCAAAGACACAGGGTCGTGCAAACTACTCAATGTTCTTCGATCACTATGAGAAGTGCCCTAAGAACGTTCAGGATGCTGTTCTCAAAGAGAAAAAAGGCAAATAATTAGAAATTTTTAAAAAAAGTCAGTATTTTTGGGCTAAGATAAGCATCTGAATGCCCAAAAATACTTGATAAAATAAACTAACAATGATAAAATCATGTTTGCTGATTGCAAGGAGATACTTTGCAATTGGCTTAATGTACTGCACGGAGCATGCGAGCGCATGCATGGTGCTTGACATGATATTCGTTGTATTACATTTTCCAGGAGGAATTGAAAAATGGCAAAGGCACATTTCGAAAGAACTAAGCCACATGTTAACATCGGTACCATCGGTCACGTAGACCACGGTAAAACAACTCTTACAGCTGCTATCACAGCAGTTCTCGCTGACAGACTTGGACTTGATCCAGCTGTTCCTTTCGATCAGATCGATAAGGCTCCAGAAGGGAGAGAAAGAGGAATCACTATCAACTCTGCACACGTTGAGTATGAGACAGAGAACCGTCACTATGCTCACGTTGACTGCCCGGGCCACGCTGACTATGTAAAGAACATGATCACTGGTGCTGCTCAGATGGATGGTGCTATCCTCGTTGTTGCTGCAACTGATGGTGTTATGGCTCAGACAAGAGAGCATATCCTTCTTGCTCGTCAGGTAGGTGTTCCTGCTATCGTTGTATTCCTTAACAAGTGCGACATGGTCGACGATCCCGAGCTTATCGAGCTCGTTGAGATGGAAGTGACCGAGCAGCTTGAGGAATACGGCTTCAATGATTGCCCTATCGTTAAGGGTTCTGCCCTTAAGGCTCTTGAGGATCCTTCAGGTGAGTGGGGCGACAAGGTTATGGAGCTTATGTCTACTGTTGATGAGTATATTCCCGATCCTCAGCGTGATACCGACAAGCCTTTCCTTATGCCTGTTGAGGATGTATTCACGATCACGGGTCGTGGTACCGTTGCTACCGGAAGAGTTGAGCGTGGTACCCTTCATATGTCTGACGAAGTTGAGATCATCGGTATCAAGGAAGAGACCCAGAAGTCGGTCGTTACCGGTATCGAGATGTTCAGAAAGCTTCTTGACGAGGCTCAGGCCGGTGATAACATCGGTATCCTCCTTCGTGGTATCAACAGGACCGACATCGAGAGAGGTCAGGTCGTTGCAAAGCCCGGTACCGTAACCTGTCATCATAAGTTCACGGCTCAGGTTTACGTTTTAACCAAGGATGAAGGCGGACGTCATACACCTTTCTTCAATAACTATCGTCCTCAGTTCTATTTCAGAACGACTGATGTTACTGGTGTCTGCAATCTTCCCGAGGGTACCGAGATGTGCATGCCCGGTGATAACGTTGAGATGACCATCGAGCTTATTCATCCCGTAGCCTGCGAGCAGGGTCTTACCTTCGCTATCAGAGAAGGCGGACGTACAGTTGGTTCAGGCCGTGTTGCTACGATCATCGAGTAATTAAATCGAAATACAGTAAAATCAAGGCTCCCGAGGATTTCCTCGGGAGCCTTTTAGTTTAGTGCGATAAATTACGTACAATTCGCTTTTTTTCTTTGTAAATAAGTTGACATTTTTTACTGGTTTTTATATAATTAGATAACCAACTTGATTTGGTGTTGTTAATACTGCTCTAGGTTGTACGTCTCTCTAGATATGAGAATGACCGAACCCTAGAGTTTTTTAATTAAAAGGGAGAATTTAGTGAAAACAGCAATACTTGTAGATGGTGGATTTTATAGAAGACGTGCCCAAAAAGTTTTTGGTGATAAGAACGCCACTGATAGAGCTGATGAATTAGAAACTTACTGTAAAAGGCATCTCAAAACGCATGGACAAAATAGTGAATTATATAGAATCTTTTATTATGATTGCCCTCCATCTTCGAAAAGAATATACCATCCGTATTTGAAAAGTCAGATTGATTTAGGACGAAGTGATTTGTTTGTTTGGACCAATGATTTTCTTGATTCACTAAAGAAGAAGCGGAAATTTGCTGTAAGATTAGGAAAACTTGCAGAAGAGCAAGCCCATTATACTATTAGACCGGAAGTGGTAAAAAAGTTGTGTAATGGTACAATTTCTTTTTCTGATATCACTGAAAAAGATTTTTGCTTAGAGATAGACCAAAAAGGTGTTGATATGAAGATTGGTTTAGATATAGCATCTATTGCATATAAGAAACAGGTTGATCAGATTGTCTTAATTTCTGGTGATAGTGATTTTGTATCTGCTGCAAAACTTGCGCGTCGAGAGGGAATAGATTTTATCCTTGATCCGTTGGGCGCACATATCAAGCCTGATCTATTTGAACATATTGATGGATTGAGAACTTGTGATAAATCATATACTGATGGTGTTGTATGAAATAGAAATGGTGAAGATATAGTACTATTTTGGTTATAATTTGGTTCTAGAAACTTTGAAAACGATATAAAATCAGGCCTTGAATGTAAAATGGGAATACTGGGATGGCCATTTTACAATGATTTACAACCACGATCACAATGCCTTACATCAGAGAAGGCGGAAGAACAGTTGGTTCAGGCCGTGTTGCTACAATCATCGAGTAATTAAATAGAAATACAGTAAAATCAAGGCTCCCGAGGATTTCCTCGGGAGCCTTTTAGTAATATCAAAAATCATGCAAAATCGGCAGGTGGTTCTAATAACATATGACGCCCTTCTCTCGGGCGATGGTTACTGCGTTTCAGGGATTTCTATATCATTTGGCAAAATTAGCTGTATAATTCGGTGTTATTGATATGATCTGGCGTAAATCGTTTGCTCAGACTGATCGGGAGGGATTAGATAAAGATACTTTACAATAAAATCGAACTTGTGTAGCTTAAGCGTTTATGATAATATGAAAGTGTAAGTTTTGCTCAAAAGATAGGACTAGATGGTGCACCGTCCGACAGGGTTGCCCCCCCGCCGGACAAAGAATAGAGAATCTACCTCTACACCTTACAGAATAGTCTGCGATACACACGGCTTTATTTTATACCATTTGCCTTAACGGGTAAAGGGTATTTTCCTGTATCATATACGGGAGTTTTTGTTTTTGTTGAGTTTTTGTTGTCCTGTGATTTTTTAGAGCAATAAAGTCTTTTTTGTGTATTCGCAAACGGTTTAGTATCACTCCGAAACGAACGGATGTGAAGTGTAGACGTACGCTTCATGTCCGTTTTTCTTTTGGGCATAATTCTCTGGCAAGCAAAGGAGTTCGCTATGTCAAATATGAATGTTCTGATGCATAATACCCAGGCTATGTTTACGAACAGACAGTTGGGGATTACCAATAATCGCAAGGCAAAGTCTTCGGAGAAGCTTTCATCGGGATATAGGATAAACCGTGCAGCTGATGATGCGGCTGGGTTGACTATATCAGAGAAGCTAAGAAGCCAAATAAGAGGTCTTCATCAGGGATCAAAAAATATTCAAGATGGTATATCTGTTATTAAAGTAGCAGATGGTGCCATGGAAGAAATAACGGATTGCTTGCAGAGGATCAATGAATTAACTATAAAAGCTTATAACGATACGAATACCGAACAGGATCGCCAAGCCATGCAAAGCGAAATTGATAATTGCCGGAGTGAGATACAGAGGATTGTAGATTCAACTACTTTTAATGAAATACCGGTTTTAAAATTTGACAAGGTTAAAGAGATATTAGAAGTCCCCGCACATAAAGGACTCGGATATATTAACACAACAGAGGAGAGAAGTATTCCGGAATGGATCTCTTATAGTCCTGAAATGAAAGTAGGGAACTACGATTCGGGTATTCAAGATACAAATGTTTGGTATGTGAATGCTTCTAAAAATCCTGTTATGTATTATGGTCCGTCAGTAGCGGATAAGGTGATTTGTGACAATATTGAATTTGATTTTACAGAGCCATCATCAATTATGGTTAAGGATGAAAATGGGAATTATATTCCGGGAGATCAGATTGATATACAGTATGGGGGCTCATTTACTCAGTCTCTGAATAATAATGCCTGTGCAGTAGTTGACTTTGGCGGACTATCAAATAGTGTAACTACAGCCGAGGATTTGTATGAGGAGATGACAGGTATGATTGGCTCTAGTATAGGGTGTGCCTGTGCTACATGTAATGATTATTACGGTATTACTTTTTTAGGAAGTGAGCCAGAATTAACCGTTGAGAACACTAATAGCATAATCTATATGAATCATGGGTCATCCTCTGAATCATCGATTAATCTTAGTTCATGGAAACCTTTCGATAACGGCACAAAATCTGTTTTTGACAAGGTAAGGGATTTGATAAAAGAGCAAGAAGATAATGAATATTCTGATGAAGAAAAAAAGCAGCAGGTCAAAGATTTAGCAAATGAAATAGAAAAGGCACTGGCACAAAAATCCTACGATGCAATTAATCAAACTTGCCTTGAAAAAAACCATTTTAATCGTGTCTTAAAAAAAGACGATACATCCTGGGTTCTTTACGACTATAGAGATTGGGGGCAGGACGGTGAGGGTAGAGATATCATGTCCAGTCCCAAAATTAAAGAAGTTCAGACAAGCTCTCTGGTGCATGGACAAACAGAGGTAGAAATAGATGTGCCGGATTTATATAGAACAGAACATGAGGATCTTATCATACAGGCAAGCGGGATCGTGCCAGATGAAATCCCTATTCGTTTACCTAATATAGATGTTGATAGTCTATTTGACGGAGAATACAGTGTTGCCAGGTATAAAGAAACAAAATATCTAAGCGAGGAATATCTCAAAAAGCATAGTGAATGGGAAAAAAGTGGAGTAGAAAAAACATATTCGGTGTATCATCCTGCTACTGCGCCATCAACCATGACATATTCTCAGAATGTCTATGAAACGGTAACGGGTACTGATGAGAATGGTGAAGCATACAAAACAAAGAAAGTTACCGGAACAATAGAAAAGACTGTGAATGTACCGGGGAGCCCCGCACATACGAGTACCTATACTAAGATGGAATATCCTTATGAAGAGCCATTGCCAGGCCCTGATGATTATGTATCGGTAAAAGAGTATGATCCTCCTGATGTTCAGACGATACTTGATGCTATAGGAATAATTAGCGGATACAGATCTCAATTGGGTGCGGATCAAAATAGGTTGGAGTCTGCATTTAGGAACAACCAGAATAAAGAAGAAAATACTACTGCTGCTGAATCCCGTATCCGTGATACAGATATGGCAGAGGAAATATCGCGCTTTACCAAGGATGGAATTTTACAGCAAGCCGGACAATCGATGCTTGCACAAGCCAATCAGAACCGACAAGGGTTGTTGTCTCTTTTATCATAGTAGATAAGAGTTGTTTTTGATTATTGAAAAGGAGTTCGATATGTCAAATATGAATGTTCTAATGCATAATATGCAGTCGATGTTTACGAATCGACAGTTGGGGATTACAAATAATAATCGGGCGAAGTCTTCGGAGAAGCTTTCGTCGGGATATAGGATTAACCGCGCGGCTGATGATGCGGCGGGTTTAACTATTTCCGAGAAGATGAGGCATAAAGTTAGAAGCCTCCATCAAGGAGCAAAAAATATCCAGGATGGTGTCTCTTTATGCCAGATTGGAGATGGTGCTTTGGCTGAATCTCAGGATATACTCCAGAGAATAAATGAATTATCGATTAAATCTGCAAATGACACTAACACCCAGCAGGATCGTGAAGCCATTCAGGCGGAGGTTGGACAGCTAAAGGAAGAGCTGGATCGGGTGGCTCATTCTACTTCTTTTAATGAGAAAATTTTCCCATTATTGGGTGGTGTACTAGAGGATACAGTAATACCCGGAGAAAAGGTAGGGTTTGATAATGTTCAAATTAAGAATTGGCAAAATGCAAAAGTATCTATGTCTGACTGGCCATTTGATGAGAACAGTTCCCCCACAACTATGAGACTTAAAGCAGGTATTCAAGGGACGGGGACAACATTGGACGGAAAGGAATATAGTTTGATTTATGACGATGGAAGAACAAGTTATCCTTCTATTGCATTTGGATATAAATCACCAGGAGAGACAGAAAATAAGTTTGAGATGATTTCATTTTCACAGATGGAAGTTAAACCAGGATCTGTGGTCTTAGATGAAGACAACCAAACTATTTCTAGAACTTTGACTTATGAAAATCAACGAAAGGGTATTTCATTTGAGATAAATCAATCTGTTACAGCTGTTCAGGAACGCAAATCATTTGAAATTAAAAACTCTTTTGTAAATAAGGGTGATTCCCAAATAAATACTTATATGTTTGTACAAAATTTTGATACAGCTTATGGAGGGGATTATGACGGAGATCGTATAGAACAGTATTTTTCTGATAATAACAGGATAACTCAAGAGTCACTCTGGGTTAAGGATAATGATCACGAATTGTCTTTGCTTGGAAATCTTAATCGTATGGGCTTAAATGATAGTGGAATAGGTCAGTTAGTGAATAAATATGTTGCAGGAAGAATCTCTTTAGACGCAATGCCGAGCAGTATCTCTATTGCTAATACAGACGACCACGTATTTCCTTTTTCAGAATCTATTCAATTCGATAGCTCAAAAATGGGATTTTTGGCAGTAGGTCGATGGAAACCAGGAGATGATCACTGGGATTTTATGAATAATTATGAATCCGAAACAAAGGAGTCATTGGCTGATGGTGTTGATATCAGCTTCACATATGCATCTTTTGGGGATAGTACACTTACGTATGGGGTAAAAAACATATTTAATGATCCAAACATTGATGCTTCTAATCTTGAGATTTCAGATTTTCATGTTAAGGATTATAAAGATGTGTGGATTCAGTATAGCGATGTACGGGACGATGGAATGGATATTCGGTGTTGCAACGCGACCTGCGAAGGATTGGGAATGACAAATGTAGATTTATCTACACGTCAAGGGGCATTAGAAGCAATTGATACTGTTAAAAATGCCTTGAGCAAGGTCAGTAGTTATAGAAGTCAATTCGGAGCTGATCAGAACAGACTTGAACATGCGATGGCAATTAATAATAACACAGCGGAAAATACAGATGCTGCTGAATCCCGGATTAGAGATACAGATATGGCCGAAGAGATATCACGCTTTACCAAGGATGGAATTATACAACAAGCCGGTCAATCAATGCTCGCTCAGGCCAATCAGAACCGTCAAGGAATCCTGAGCCTTTTGCAATAGAGCAAATACCAGGCAATGGATTTTAAGAGACACAGATACCAATATAGTATTGTTGTTCTTGATTTAGACAGTATACATATTTTCTGAGCAGGATTATAATGAAGTCAGTAAGTCTTGATGATTTTAAGAAAGCAGTTGACAAACGAAATACCAGCGATCATACGTGCAGAAACTGTGGTGGGAAGGTCAAATATTCTATTGTTGAAGGTACATATACCTGCAAGGAATGCGGGTTTGTGGAGTGGGATATCTATGGGAGAATAAAGGAACTGCTTGAATGGAATCCCAATCTTTCCAGAATAGAAATTGCTACGATCCTGCATGTTAAGATGCGTGATATGAACCAATGCTTCGACAATGGCATCTTAGTCAATCCCAAAAGCAATATGCTGGATTAGAGTCGCTAAAACAGGAGTAGAATAGATCCCTCAAACATATGGAGAATGAGATCAGAAATCTTGGAAATCAAATAAGGAAATGTCAAATCTGCGGAGGGAGAATGTTAACATCGGTCTCCGGCGGATTTGTGTGTCCTGTCTGCGGACGGGAGGAGCAGGATGACTACGGGAAGATATGGGACTATATCAATAAATATGGTCCGTCGTCAGTATATGTTATTCATATCGCTACGGGTGTTTCGGAAGAAATAATAAAGGAATTTCTGGAACAAGGCAAATTGGGCGAGATTGAAGAAGAGCCGCCGCTTCCGAAATGTGAACGCTGTGGAAGAGAAATAAAATCCGGCAGATTGTGCCTATATTGCATGAAGGATGAAGTAAACAGGCTTAAAGAGAGTCCCGTTAGTCCGAAGGGTCAGCATGACTCTATATACAAGGGTGTCGTAATGCATTATTTCGGAAAGGATGGAAAATATATGAAATGATTACTGTTCTGTCATCACAGGACTATTTTAAGCCAATACTATCTGATTCAAACGCCACTCAGAAAAGCCGGTTCAAATTAGGGATTTCGGAAACGAAGCAAATATGAACTTACATTCTTCGAGTGGACAAGAGAAAAACGGCTTTACTGGAGCAAAGATGTTCCGGTGAAGCCATTTTTCTATGCAAAAAAACCTGCTAACAAAAGTCAAGTACATTTGAGCAGGTTTTAAATAGTTTTTTATGTTACATTTTTACGCACACCAAAAAGGCTGGTATTATCCCCAGCCTGAGCCAATACCTTATGCATTACATCATTGATAAACTTCGATTACCCGGGCATAGTATATCCGTAAGAACTTATTTAATCCTGCTATTTTCGCGTGCTTTTTACTTTTTCCTTCAGACTCCTTCTTCAGGATATAGTTATATACAGCGTCATCTTTCGGTGCCGGATGGCTTTTAAGAACTCGCATAACCTCGTACCCGACCTTCCTTAAAGTTGAAGAACCCCGTTTTGTTATCTTTCGCTTAGAGCCAACAAACTGCCCTGACTCGTATGGTGGCGGATCAATTCCAGCCCATGCAATAAGCGCTTTGGCATTATGAAGCCTTCTTACATCGCCGATTTCTGCAATGAGCTTTGGTGCGAGAACATCCCCGACGCCTCCCATTTCCCGAACTGTAGAATATTCAGGCAGGGACTTCGCAAGTGTCTGCATTCGTGCTAAAATGAGTGCCAGAGAGCTATCCACAGCCCTCAAAACTGATATGGCTTCCTCTACTAACATTTTGGTCGATGGGGTATTGGAAGACAGTGTAGGAATACCATTGCATGCCAGTTCGTAGACTGCTTCAGCCTTAGATCTGCTGCGGTGGTATTTCTTTTCCTTAGCCCAGCTCAAGTATTCCTCTGTGAATTCTTCAAGGTTCATTGATGTAATCAAATCGAAATGCCAAAACTTTTCAACAAAATCACTAAGCTTATCTTTGCCATTAGCTTCATTCCAACTATTAAACATCTTTTTAATGCCAGGCATAACGTAGTCCAAAATGTGAGTTAGTTCCTGCAATGCTTTAACATGAAGCTCCATATAATACCGATACCTACGTCCCAGCAACTTAAGCTCGGCATATGTTTCTTCATCACCTTCATATTTCTGGAGCTTGTACCATTTTTCAATGCCATAATTCGCAATCGTCATTGAGTCTAGCTTGTCAGTTTTGGCACCTCTGATACTGTTGTCCTTTGCATATTTCTTCATTGCAAACGGATTGACAACAGATACGAAATATCCCTTATCGTGAAGAAATGTCAATACTGGTAGGTGATAGATGCCTGTTGCCTCCATCACAATTCTTATCTCACCGTCCAGTTTCGCCAACAGATCAGCAAAGGCTTCCATTGCTCCTTCTTCATGCTGCACCTCGAACGGACTGCACACAATCTCTCCATATGGCTTAAGAATACACACAGTGCTTTTTCCCTTTGACACATCAACTCCAACGCTTATCATCTGATACCTCCTTGAACTGATAATAGTAATTGTTCCAGCCGCACTTATTACCATTCAGTTTAGTTAGTTACGCGGGAGCTGATCCCTACCTGCTTAATCGAATGCTTATAATAAGGGGTTGGTTAACGGTTTTTGTGACGGATGCCATGATCCAAAAAGCGCCACGTCAGACCAATTACTCCCCTTATTATAAAAAATAAGTGCAGATGTCAGAGTTAATTACTCTCTAACAACTACACTTTTATGGTACTAAATAACCTCTTTCAATAGATTTTCTCTAATGAAAGAGGTTTACCACAAATCATATCTAAAAGTTATATTAATTCGCTATGGTGTAGGGAATTCATTATTAAGTAAAGCTAAGTTGTTCTGAATAAACTGATATGTAGCTGGACACTTACTAGCAAGTTCTGTTGGATATAAGTAATAACATGCAAATGCTTCGGCGAAATACTCTCTTTGATCATAGGTAGTGTTTGCAGAGTAAGCAACTTCCTTATGAAAAGCTGTCTGATTAAAACCATTAACTTCTGACCGATATATTTCAGTTAACATCGCATCATAATTCGGTACTTTGTATAACTCATGATAATAAACCGCATGACCAATCTCATGAATAGTTACTGAAACAGCTTGTCTTCTTAATACAGCCTCTGCGCCATATTGTTTTACATAATCAGGTGCATAACAATTATATATTTGTAATGCATAAGGTATATTTGTTTCTACCTAAATTTTTCCCCAAACAATTTTGTCTTTGCCCTGCATAGAAAGACATATGCCATCTACTCCTTTGTCACCAGTAGAACCGTAAACTATTGTTTCAATATCATCTGGATGATTAACTACATTGATAGTGTATTTATCATTAACAAGCATCGCTCTTATTGAGTATGGCAAGTTATCAACAACACCTACAACAGTATCAACATAAGGAGATCCTGCCTCATAATGAACGATTCCAACTCCACCTGGTGCAACTGCATTAACATCACCAGCAAGTACTGTAATCTTGTTTGCAGTAAGGATAATTAGTGATAGAGTAATACATAATATTTTTTTAATTAATTTCTCTCTTTCCTTCATAAGCGTATCCCCCAAAAGCTACTATATTGCATATATTATATTTTACCACTACCGTTGCTAAATACAATTATCAAAAAAGAACTCTCTTAGAATGAGAGTTCTTTTCATATTAACATGAACTATCTAACCGAATAATATTCTATTCCAAGTTCATCAAAGGTATCTGTTACCATGTTGTAAGTATCTAAGATAGCCTGCTTGTCCTCAACATAAAACTTTGTACTATCTGAGTTGTACTTCTCGATATAAGCCTTAAGTGTCTCTGCATCTGCTGCCTCGTGTCCATTGATAGTCACTGTCTTTTCTTCAACTAATACATGGATTTCAGAAGGAATCTCTGCATCTTCCTCAAGAACCGGTTCATCCGAAGGCACCTCTCTTGTGGTTTCTTCTTCGGCTTTTCCATCGCCTTTACCAAAGCCCATCTTATCACCAAGTCCAAAGCCGTTACCAAGGAAAATATAAAGTAACAGTGCAATAAGAGCTAACAGTAATACAATAGCCGGTATGCCACTTCTTTTCTTTTTTCCTTTCTTTCCTGCTTTCTTTTCAGCTATTTCTCTTTCCTTATCATCTTTTTTACTGCTCATCTTCCACCTCCACAATTTTGTAAAATACTTCTTTATACTTCTTCATTGCCCTCTCAAGCTCCGCCTGAATAGGTAAATATTCTTCTATTCTGTATATATTGCTACTATCCATGTTAAATACAATATAGATAGGCTTATTATTATTTTCCTTAGCTATATCATCGATAATCTTCTCTATTCTCTCGTGAGTATAGTTAACCTTATCTACCCCCATAACAAATGTTGCATAAGTTTCGCTACTATTACCAACATAGAAATTAAGTCTGTGACCAGATGATGATGCAGTATTTGTAATAGTTACCAGAACAACTTCATCTTTGTATATCTGATTTGTTTCTTCCTGTATCTGATAGGAAGCAACCTGCTCTTCAAGTTCATCTATTCTAGCCTGCATACCACTTACTGTTTCAGCCGACTTATTCTCTGCTGCATCAACTTCTGCCTGCATATTAATCTGGCTTTGAGCCCCTGAAAGC
>ODAI010881169.1_pt1 | contig 13390 bp, 8 predicted proteins | sample 1539321 | NCBI WGS metagenome assembly ODAI01 (sample SAMN02144231, study PRJEB22623) | gut metagenome | biome: sheep rumen | host: Ovis aries | place: New Zealand
AATATTAGTCATTAACTCTTCTCCTTTAATTATTTTTATTTATTAAATTTTTTAAATTTTCTTTTGAAATCTGATATAAATTATCGGCATATTGCATAAGATTTTTTTGAACTGATAAATACTCTTCTTGTGACATATTTATTCCGCGTTCCATAGCTGATACATAATCTTCGTTTCTATCATATAAAATAGAATTATTGTCGTTAAATCCGTTAATTTCAGCAAAACTTCTAATCATAAGACAAGGTTTACCGAAGCCGTAACTTAGCTGAAAATTACCGCTTGTTCCGGTTGTTATATATCTTCTGTGCGCCAAACTGTCTTCATTATATGAAGTAAGCATAAAATCCGCTTTTTCTATTTCATCATACATTTTATAAAACGGAAGTCTGCCTTTTATATCTATGTACGGATGCAACTCTTTTGGAATGTATTTCAAATGTCCTTTCCCGATTACAGTAACTTTAAAATTTCTATATCCTTTATCATAAAGTCCTTTTACAGAATCAACTATCAAATCATTATTTTTTCTTTTTCCTCTGATAGCTCCGATTGTTATAAAATTCGTACATTCAGAATTTTTTGGTGTAATCTGTACATTGCCAAAATAATGTGGATTTACTACTACAGAGTTTGCTCCTTTATAGTCCAATTTTCTTAATGTAATAAAGTTTTCATTCCATGTTCCTTCATCTATACCGAACTTGGCTTCATGAGCTACAAAAAATATTTTTGTTCTATCCGCATTTTTATTGAAATATTTATACGCTTCCTCAAAATGGACTTCATCGCACAATTTTGCTATTGTTGTGACTAAAACGCCCTTAACTTCTGATAAATCGGATTTTTTAAAGAATTTCCTTATTTGTTTTTGCGATAATTTATTGTACGAAACATTATCATTATCAAACCTTGAAAACAAACCTTCATCGTACCTTTCGGGGGTGAGTAAAACTGAAACATGATACCCCAAATCATTTAAATATTTAACATAACCGGGGACAACTTCAGAATGGGATTTGGTACATGGTTCCCACACAATAAACGTATTTTCTCTGATTTCAGGCTGTTTTTGTTTTTTCAATGCAGAAAGAAAACCGCTCAACTTTTCAAAAATATTCATAAATACAACACTCCTGCTTCAATAAAATCAGAGTATCATGAATATAATTCAGATTAAAGAAAAATGGATATTATAATATAAAATAACAACATTTATTAACAAATCTTTACAAGCATTATATTAGCATCAAATATAGTATTAAACTTGTTTTTTCTATTTCGATAATTTTTTCATACACTCAAACTTGCGATTTATTTTATTACGCATACCATTCAGGAATTATATATTTTCAAATTAAAATACTAACATTTTGTACTATAGAAAAATATTTTTAAAACATAAAAATTATGATATAAATATAAATATAAGACTACTAATAGGAAATATTAACAAAAATGACAAATCCATTAAAATATACATGTCTATTTGGCGGTGGTGCAATACGGGGTCTGGCTTATGTCGGTACGATTCGAGCATTAGAAGAACTCGGGGTTGATTTTGATATTGTAGGCGGTTCCTCTGTTGGTGCAATTATTGCTGCATTACTTGCATGCGGATATAAATCATATGAACTTGAAAACTTTTTCATGAAGGTTAATTTTGATTTATTTAAAGATATTCATTTAGGTTTCGGAAAAACTTTTGCACTTTCGAAAGGAGAAATTTTCTTAGATTGGTTAAATGACCTATTGAGAAATAAAATAGAAAAATCATCCGATAAAAATATAACTTTTAAAGATATTGAGAAAAAACTTGTAATAATAACAACTGATATTAAACATTTTTGCCCGCAAGAATTCTCACAATTTACCACTCCTGATTTTGAAGTAGCTCAAGCCATAAAAATTTCTTCAAGCATGCCGGGCTTAATGGCACCTTATGAATATAACGACGGAGAATTGGTTGACGGAGATTTACAGAAAGCTTCCCCTATGTGGAAATTATCAGAAAACCTTAATAACTCTCAAAGCAGAATTCTGGAATTCAGGCTTGAAGGAGATTATAGCAAAAATGATAAGAATCCGATATCATTTATAAACACTATATATAGTTGTGTTACAGATGTAGCAACAGGGTTTGTTACGGAATTATACGGACAAAACGACAGATATGATTGTATAAGAATTAACACCGGTGATGTTTTCTTTGCTGATTTTAATTTGAATCGCGATGATAGGAGAAAACTTATAAATGTTGGTTATGAGCAGACCATGAAATACTTTAAAGAAATTTTGCCCATAAAAAAATCAAACTTAAATAAAACATACACAACTCTATCTAAATTCCTTAAAAAAAGCAAAAAAGGATTAAAAATTAAAAATGCAGAAGAAGCAGAATGGTGGCTGGGAGACATTTTTACTCTATTATGTGAGCATAAAGAAACTATAGATCCAAATATATATAATAAAATTGTTCATCTAAAAAATGAATTTCTCAATAATAAATCGACTATATTGTTTTTTCATACTTGGCTTAGAAATTCTAAACAGCTTGAAGAAATCTACAATGAGATAATAACAGCCGTTGATACTCGCATTGCCGAAAATAAGCTATTTATTAATAGTTTAAAAGCAGGTTGTTATAACGATACAAAAAAGAAAGAGCAAAATAAACAACCGGCATTAGAAGAAAAATAATTATATTAAATTTTTAATCGGTTAGATGATAAATACTGCCATTAATCAAATGATTATTTAATTCTCGTCATTTCAAAAAAAATATTTTTGGATTAAAATTTAGTTAATGGGAGAGAACGAAATGACAGAAAAAGTTTTAATATTAGGCTTATCTAAAAGTGGTATTGCAGCTGCTGAAGGGGCAAAAAAAAGAGGTGCGGATGTATATATTACAGAAGGTAAAGAGCCAAAAGAAGAATATATAAACAAAATTGAAGATCTAAAATCTCAAGGAATACATATAGAAACCGGCGGACATACCAATGATTTTATAGAAGGAGCTCATTATGCAATTACAAGTCCGGGGATTCCGCCGAAGTCCGATATATTTCAGAAACTCAAAGCAAAAAATATTCCGATAATTTCTGAAATAGAATACGCATACAAAAATACGAATATTCCGTTTATTGTAATTACGGGAACAAACGGGAAAACTACGACAACATCACTTGTGTCTCACATTTTAAGCAAGAAGTACTCTGCACCTGTCTGCGGGAATATCGGAGTTCCGCCTACAGCTTTAATAGACGGCAAACATGATTATCTTGTATGTGAAGTAAGCTCTTTTCAAGCCGCAATGACTAAAAATTTTAAAGCAAAAATTGCTTGTTGGACAAATTTTACTCCTGACCATATCGACTGGCATGAAGGTTTAGAAAATTATTTTAACGCAAAAGCAAAACTATTTTTGGGAAATCAAGCACCTGAATATTCTATTTTGAATGCTAACGATTCCAGATTAAAAGAATTTTCAAATCAATGCGGCGGCAAAGTAATAATGTTTGATGATGACAAAGATTGTTATATAAAAAATGACACTATTTTTTATAGAGGAGAATCAATTATTACACTCAAAGATTGTCCTCTTATCGGGCATCATAATTATCAAAACATTATGTGCGGAATAATTATTGCAAAACTTATCGGAATGAACAATGAAGATATAAGAGAACGAATAATGTCATTTAATCCTCCGGAACACCGACTGGAAAAAGTAAGAGAAATTAACGGAATTTCATTTTATAACGATTCAAAAGCTACAAATCCTGAAGCATCCATTGTTGCAATCGATTCTTTTAACAACGTAAACGTAGCTTTGATATTAGGCGGTCGAGATAAAAACACTGATTTAACAGAGATGTGTAATTCTATTAATAAACATATAAATACAGTTTTATTGATTGGTGAAGCTACTCAACGTTTTGAAGAAAACCTGATAAAAAATGGTTTTAGTAATATAATAAAAGAATCAAGCATGGAAAAAGCAATTGACAAAGCAATAAGTTTAAGACCTGATGTAGTTCTCTTGTCTCCTGCTTGTGCAAGTTTCGATATGTTCAAAAGCTATGAACACAGAGGAGAAGTTTTTAAAAAGTATGTCCTATCCAAATAACGGTGAAAATTTAAGTCCTCAAAATATGCAATCAGACAGACCGCTTTTGATTGCTGTAATATTTCTTGTTGTAATAGGACTAATGGCAATATTTTCTGCAAGCGCTCCAAAATGTGTTGAAATGGGATTGAACCCTGCAAGATTTTTAATACAGCAAATTGTCGGTGTAATAATCGGCTTTATTGGTCTGAAATTCTTATCAAATTTTCATTATAAAAAACTTTTACCATTTACGCTTCCTTTTGCAGGATTTGTAATTTTAATGCTCATTATGGTAAAAGTCGCCGGAGTAACTGTAAACGGAGCCCAAAGATGGATAAATATCGGACCTATGAATTTGCAGCCGTCTGAATTTGCAAAGCCGGCAATAGTTATGCTTCTGGCAGCTGTTTTTACTAAAAATACACTACTCTTAGATGAAAAAAAAATATCAAGAGCTTTTGTTCCGATTCTAATAATGGTAGGACTTATTTTTATACAACCGAATCTTAGTATGGTTATATTATTGATGGCAACATCCGTTACAATTTATCTATGCGCCGGAGGTTCTTGGAAGCTTGTATTGAGTTATGGTTCATTAATGATTCCGCTATTATTGTTGAAAGGTTTAAAAGGATACCAGTCTTCCAGAATTACAACATGGCTGCATCCTGAGTCTGATCCTCTCGGAGCAGGATATAATATTATTCAGTCGCTTGTCGCTTTTGCTTCCGGCGGACTGTACGGTGTCGGATACGGAAGTTCCAAACAGAAATTGGCCTGGCTACCAGAAGCCCATACAGACTTTATATATGCTGTTATAGGAGAAGAACATGGTTTTATCGGATGCCTTCTGATAATTTGTTTGTTTTGGACAATTTTACAGAGAGGGTTCCATATTGCGGCAAAATGTCAAGATATGTATGGGAAATTGCTCGCTTTGGGACTGACTTTTTCTATTTGTTTTCAAGGATTTACAAACATGTTTGTAGCAAGTTCTTTTATTCCCGCAACAGGTGTTCCAATGCCATTTATCAGTTATGGAGGTTCTTCCGTTATGGTATCATTATGGATGGTTGGTATTTTATTAAATATATCGAAAGATAACGTAAAAAGAGGAAGATTTGATAATGTCAGAAGTTTATAATTACAAATATTTTGTAACAGGCGGAGGAACCGGAGGACACATTTATCCTGCGCTTGCTGTTGCAGATATACTTACATCAAACGGGGCAAAAGTATATTACGTTGGCAATAAAAGAAATATGGAATTTGAGCTTGCTTCAAAAAAAGGATATAAATTCTTACATGTAAGCATTAAAGGTATGCCAAGAGGACTAAATCCTAAATTTTTTATTTGGGGTATAAAACTTGTAAAAGCTATAATTCGCTCTGTTCGTTATATACAAAAATATAAACCGGATGCAGTATTTGCAACCGGCGGATACGTATCAGCTCCAATGATTTTTGCTTGCCAAATTACGGGAACTCCATATATGATGCACGATTGTGATGCTATGCCGGGGCTTGTTACAAGAAAACTTTCAAGGAAAGCAAAATATGTTTCATTAGCATTTGATAAAGCAAAAAAGTATATTCCCAATAAACGAGCAATTGTAACAGGAAATCCTATCAGAGAGCAGTTTAAGACAATGACTAAAACTTCTGCAAGGGAAGATATGGGACTTGATAAAAATAAAATAACATTGGCGGTAATGGGCGGCTCTCAAGGTGCTAAGTCAATTAATAACACTATTATTGAACTTCTAAAGGAATTTTCTCAAGAACTTGACTTGCAAGTTATTTTTCAAACCGGTAAAAAAAATTACAATGAAACCGTCGAATGTATAAAACAGCTATTTCCAACATATGCTCAGTGTAATAATTTAATAATAAAACCATATTTTGACAACATGATATCTGTCCTTAAGTCAGCAGATATAGTAATTTCAAGAGCAGGTTCATTAAGTATATCAGAAATATGCGCGTCAGAGGTTGTACCTATACTTATTCCATATCCATATGCAGCTGCGAACCATCAAAGAATTAATGCAAAATCATTATTGGAAAAAGGCGCTTGTATATATATAGAAGATAGTGAGCTTGAACCCAATAAATTGAGAGAAATAGTAGTTGAACTGATAAATAATCCGATTAAAATGAATTATTTAAAACAAAACGCATCGTATTTAGCAAAGTATAACGCAACCGAACAAATAGCAGATATGATATATAATATGAGTAAACTAAAAAAGTCATAAATAAAAACTTAACTTTTTGTAATCTTGTGTCTGTTTACTTTATATAAAAATCATTAAACGCTAACGGTCTTGTAAAATCATCGTGAGAAAACACTTGTAAATAATATCTTCCTGTTTCGTATAGGGTAAAATAGTCTGTGTGATAATAACGCTGGTCCTTCATAAGTCTGAAATCTTTTGTCCTTACAACTTCGTATCCGCCAAATGAAGCCTTATCTGTCATTTTAAAAACCTGAACTCGTATAAAATCATTATTCATTTTCTTCGGAGCAATAAACAGATAATATACTTTATCCCCCTCTTTAAAAACTTTTTGGTCATGAAGGGCATTATTTTGTGTTATAGGTACACTATTAAACAGTATTAATCCTTTATCCGAAGAACAGGAGCTTAAGAATAGTATGAAAGTAAATGCAGCAAAGATAAATAAAAGCTTTCTCATTATCAGATTTACTCCTTAAGAATATAATAACTTAGCCTTCAAGTGCTTTTATTTTTTGTTGCACTGAATGTAACATTTTTTCGTTTTGCTCAACCCCTGAATATAAGTAATAATATTCTAAAGCCTTGTTGGTATCTCCTTTTTGTTCATATGCCATACCCAAGGAATAATAAGCATAAGGATAATCAGGAGACAATTGGATTACTCTTTCAAAGCATTTTATTGAATCATCATAATTTTTCTGGTTTGCAAGTACCAGTCCCTTATTAAAATATGCATCCGTATTGTTTTTATCCAACGTTATTAATTTATCATAAAAACTTAGAGCCTTTGTGTTATTGCCTAACAGTTTATATATGTTAGCGATTTTTAACATCGTATACTTATCCTGAGGAGAATAAATAACAGCCTTTGTATAATAATCTAATGCTTCATTATACTGCTGTTTTTTATATGCCTCATCTCCGTTTTTTATCAAATTGTCATATGACATTTGTTTCTCTGTAGCGGTTAACGTTTGTTCTTGTGATGAACTATCCGCACTGGATTTATTTGTAACAATTTCTTCTATATTAGTTTGCGGATGTCCGTTCTTTGCAGCTTCCATTTGGTGATTTGCGACAAACATTGAAAGAGTTGTATTATATTCAACATTACCGGGGGCTAAGGATACTGCCTTTCTGTAGTTTTCTAATGCCACTTCGCCGCATCCCATCTGTTCATTTGCTTTTGCATAACCAAAATAGGCTGAAGCTTCTTTCGGGTTTAACTCAATTGCATCTTCAAAATACAATATTGATTGCCCGTAATCTTTCTTGTCGTACAAATCATATCCGTAAGCAATGGTTGCTGCAGCTAAATTCGCCTGTAATCTTTCATTAGGAGTTTTCTCCAACAGTTGTTTATAAAGTTCTATTGCAGACACATAATTTCCCATTGCATGCAAAGTCAGCGCTTTATTGGCTTGCAATTCATAACTGTCAGGCTCTGCTGATATTGCCATATTATAAAATTTTAATGCATTTATATAATCCTTTTTGTAATGATAACAAACTGCAAGTTCTTTCTTAATTTCATTATCGGAAGGGTCAAGGGAATATGCTTTTTCAATATTAAACAAAGCCAATTCCATATCATTTTGCTTTTTATACACCAACCCTAAATTTTTATAAGCATTTGCATCACTCGGATATGCCTTTAGATAGGTTTTATACTGCTCTATTGCTTCCGGATACTTATCCATATTGCCCAATAAATTAGCATAATCGAATCTTAACGCTGTTAGGTTAGGATTAATCTTAAATGTTTTTTCAAAATAGTTTAAAGCTTTTTCATTCTCTCCTAAGTTTTGATAAGATAAAGCCAACTTTGCTAATATTGCTTCATCTTCATCGTTATCCGAAAGAGCTTTTGTAAGCATTTCAGATGCGGCTTTATACTGCTTGGAATCAAAAAGTGCCATACCGTAATTTGTATAATCTTTAAATGCAGACGGGTACTTTTTGTATAATGATGAATAAATATCACATGCTTTTTCCGGCTGACCGGACGAATAATAAACATTTGCTAAATTTTCACTGGCTTCCATATGTTCCGGATATGCATTTAAAAATATTGTATAATTATCAATTGCATTCTTGTAATTTTTCCTGAAATATTCAATATTTGCAATGTTTAAGTAATTGTACTTATATTCAGGATAAATCTGTTGAGCTTGCATAAAAGAATTGTACGCATTTTCATAATCTCCCATTGTTTGTAAGATATTACCGATGCTTATATATATAAATGCGTCGTTCGGACGAAGTTTTACAGCTTTCTTATATGCTCCGAGAGCTTCTTCATAATTTCCCGCATCTGAATATAAACCAGCTATTTTAGTGTACAACATTGCATCATCGCCGTTTAAATTCAATGCTTTTTGAATAACATCAATGGCTTTTAAGTATTCTCCTCTGTATTCATAGCCGCAAGCTTCCTGATAAAGTGCATGCGCTTCCTTTGTCATTTTAGCTTCTATAGACGGCGACATCATAAACATAGCCGCAAGTAACGATACATATAATTTTTTATTCATATTTAAGCCCTCACAGATATTTTATATCAAAAACGACTTTAGGTAAATATTTTTATGCAACAAACTGTTTTAAGGATATTAATTTATCCATTCAAAGCTTTTTACGTAATTTTCTCCGTTAATATCACCTTTTATATCCGCGACAAATTTGCGATAAGCTTTACCGCTAAACTCTATACCCGGAATTTTATTAATTTTATCAAGTATTTGAGAATCTTTTGTTAAATCTATACCCGGAATTTTATTAAATATAGTATTTAAAGAAACATTTCCTAAGGGACCAAACATTGTTGATATTTTTTTGGAAAGTAAACCAAATACATACATGTCTGCATACGAATCGGCAAAATTGTAAGTTCCTGTTATAAACAAACTTAAATCGTTACCTTTTGTAGAAATTTCTATATCATTGGCGATTCCGTCTTTAATTTTTATAATTCCATATATATTTGAGAAATTACCGGTTTTTAATGGCGTTAATACGTCTACAATACTGTTTATAGATAATCCTGTCACACCGCCTTTAACAAGATTGCCTGCCTTTAATAAATATTCCAAAGACCCTAGCTTTGGCATCCTTCCGTCTACAACATTAAATTCTGTTGAACCATTTAGAGTTTCCATGCATTTATTAAAATCTGCACCATTACAAGACAAACTCATTCTGCCTGTCAAATTACCATATATTTGATTGTTCAAATCAAATAAAGCTATTAATATATCATTTGCATTTATATTTCGCGTATTCAGGTCAAGTTTGGCACTGTTATCATTAAGATTATATGAATAATTACCGCTTAAATTGCCGTCTGCAACTTTAAATTTAAAATCTTTAACTTTAAATACATTTTTATCTGAAATAGAAGCGTTAGCGACAACATCACTTGCAATAAGATTTCTTAACTTTACTTCGTTAGCTGATAATCTTATATTATTAATAATTGTGTTCTTTATATCAAAATTTGAAAAAGATTCTAACGCATTCGTTTCTGAAATTTGTGGGGCTTTAAGCCTGTTCGTTATGTAGTTTAAATCAATAATTTTAGTATTTAATTCTGCTTTTTCAATATAATACGGCGGAACCAACTTGTTTCTTAATGTCCCTTTAAATGAAATGTCATTACCAAGCACATCTCCAAAAGAGGTTAGCTCTATAGTTTTATCTTTGAAAATAAAAGAAAGGTTTTTCATAGTTGTATCAAAGAAAGGAATATTTGTTTCTACAATATGAAATGTTCCAATCGGGTGCAGATTAGACATACGACCGTTAAACTTCAGGTTTGAAGTGAATTGCCCCTGTTTAATATTTGGCTTTCTGAATAAAATATTAAAAATTCTTGCATCTGTCGGGTTCGTTGTTTTGATTCTTAAATCATGAAATATTAAATCATCTTTTACTATATCTATCCTGCCTGCTACATTAAGCATATTAAGTCGAGTTTGCCGTGTGCCTTGTGATGCTATGAGTTTGTCATATGAAAATTCTTTTATCTTAAGTATATTTTGTTTTAATACATTCATATTCAAGTTAAGAATAATTGCATTTTCTACATCACCTACTGTTGCACCATAATAGTATATCTTAGAGTCTTTGTCCAAATTTGCCTCTGATTTGACATCAAAATTATCCTTTTGTCCGTTTATTTTTAGAGAATATACAATATCTCCTGATAGTTTTAACGGATAAATTCTGTTGTTATTAAAGTATTTATCTATAAAATCCTGTTTTGGTTTTGAATTAATATATAAATTGAAATCTTGATTAGTAAATATATTATTAATTCCTCCGTCTATTAATATTGGCATGTTATCAGCGATACAGTTAATTTTATTCAAACCTAAATAATTATTTTTGAGATATATGCTTCCGTTAATTACTTTTATTGGGATTGAGATATTTCCATTTTCCGGAATATATGTAAACACTACTCCGCCAATATTAGTTGAAACATTAATATTATTATTTGAGATATCCGCATTTGCATTAATTTTTCCTTTTTCAAAGTTAATACTGTTTATAATTCTTCTGATATTTTGGGGAATTAAAATACTTTGACCAAAGTAATTAATTAAGCTTAGTTCAATATCCTTAAAGAATATTTTTCCTGATACAATGGGTTTTGTACTAATATCTGTAACTTTAAGATTCAGTTTAAAAGCACTGTTTGAATCTGCAAAATTACCGTTTATATCTTTTAAATTAAGTGTTCCGTTTTTTAATGTTATTAATCCGTTCTTTGATAAATTTAATTTGTTATTTTTATTTATATTTAAAATCTTTGCTGAAAAATCTAATTTATCGTATTCTATAACATCCATTCTGCCCTTATACTTTGCAGATATATTTACAACAATATCAGATATCTCTCTTAGAATCTTGTCTGTTGAATCTACAACATTTTTTAAATTTAATTTTGGAGCAGTAATAATTGCATCTGCATATTGCCCTTTTACGTTTGCTTTTACTGCAAGAGGGGATGCACCAATAAGAGAATTTATACTAACTTCTGCACTATTCCCGTCAAATTCTATATTTCCAATTGCATTGTTTATATTTATATCATTTATGTTTATATCATTTCCTTTTAATTCCAAGCTTCCTTTAGAAAAGAAATTCTCATTAAATTTAATAAATGCAATGTCCTTAATATGTCCGTATACTTTAAGATTTAAATCAGCAAGACCTGTAGCTGATTTAATAGGAGAAATCATGTTTTTAATATCATCAATCATTGTCGATGTTTTTATGGCTTTATGCAAATTCGCAAGTTTTTGAGAGTTTGTTTTAACATTAAAATCAAACTTCCCATTTAAATTACATGTTCCGTCAATATTTATTTTTTGTCCGTTTACAAGTCCTTTCTTAAGATTAAAAGAAGCATTTTCATCGTCAAAGTTCAGAATTGCATCAGCATTTGTTAAAATTAAATCCGGAATCTCATAAAAATGAGTTGTTACATTATTAAAAATTAAATTTCCCCATACATGAGGAGTCTTTCTGTTTCCCTTTATCTTTATATCTATATTGCCGATTCCCTTTATGTCCATTATCGGAACCGGACCGATAATAAAATTCAATATTTCATGAATTGGCACTACTTTTTCTTCCGCAATGGCTAAATCTACATTTTTAGTACTCCAAACTCGCATGTCTGAATATTTTACATTATATAATTCTACTCCGCCTTTTACAAAAACTTTCTCTGCACCGCCAGCCGGCACCACAACATCAAAATTCAAGTATTTCCCGTTGAATGCAAGTTTAATAGTTGCACCTTTCGCATTCGGGATTGGTTTGGTAAGAACGCCATTATCTATATATATACTGCCGTTAACAGATGGTTCTTTTAGGTCGCCTTTAATTAACAGGTTTCCCATACAATCGCCGAAAAACTTATATTTTTTTAATTTATAGCTATCAATGTCTTCTGTCTTAAAAGGAGGCAGTAAATTTATAAAATCTTCTACTTTTGATTTATTAATATTTATATCTAAATTTATCTCAGGAAGCGATTTACTTATAAAATTTAATATTTTACCGTTAATTCCGACATTTATATTTTGCGAATATACTTTTGCATTTTTTATATATAAAGAATTTCCCAAGAGATCAAAATCTGTTTTTATATGCAAAACACTTGGTAATATAACAGATTTTGCTTCATCTTTATTGATAAGTCTGCAATTTTTAAAGATAGCGCTCATGTGCTTTACATCCATATCCAAATCAACAACGCCGCCTACTTTTATTGTTTCTTTAGGCAAGTAGTTTTTTAGATAATCTCCGAGCGGCTCAATATCAAAATTAGATAGCTGCACATTTATTGTACTTTTTTTTGTTTTATTGTTTTTCGGGAGGTACAGTTTTATATTTGCTATTGAATACTTATCATTCATATTCAGTGTGCTCTCCAAATTAAACTTTAAATACCTTCCGCGTTTTTTATAAAATACATTTTTCCCTGCATAAATTGCAGGCTTTTGTACTTTTTCTTTATAAAATTTTATTTGAAAAATATTTATATTAACGGAATCACATATAATCTTTGAGCTACTGAATTTTTCAAAAAAGTTTTTATCCCAATCAGTATTTTTGTTTAAATTCGTACTAATATCTGCTGCATTTGCCTGAAAGGAATTAATATGAATAATCCCTGCTAATAATGGCAAAATTCGCAGATTAATGTTTGGATTTTGAATATATATTTCATTATCGGAATCTTTTACGCTCAACATAAATGAATCCGATTTTACTGTTAATACAGGTATTATATTTGTATACAAACGAGGTTTTTCTACTGATATTTTGTAGTTGGAATTATGCGAAATGTTTTCGCATATTATAGGAACCGCTTTTTGAAAAAGCAGCGGGAATCCTATAAGCCACAATGTATAAATTCCTATAATAATTATTATATATTTACTAAAAATTTGTTTCATTTTTATATTTATATGATATCAACAATCTTATTAAAAGTATAGTATTTACCTAACTAAAT
>ODAI010985759.1_pt1 | contig 13390 bp, 21 predicted proteins | sample 1539321 | NCBI WGS metagenome assembly ODAI01 (sample SAMN02144231, study PRJEB22623) | gut metagenome | biome: sheep rumen | host: Ovis aries | place: New Zealand
AAATATATCCAATAAAATCAACAAGCGGATTAAGTTCGAAATACACCCAGACAGAGACTTGGACGGAAAACGCGCCGCTCTCGAATACTGGGTTAGAGACCTCGTTAACTACTTCTATGGAAGGCCACTCGAACAACGCAACTTCAACTACCAATACTGGGATAAAGTCCGTAGGGAAGAATACGCCGAACTCAAAGCGAAATCAGAAGCCCGTTTCCAGGACTACCTCAAACACCCAGATAAATACTTCGGGCCTCCAGTCAGACTCGTTGAACCCCAGCTATACGACGCAAACACCGTCAAGGTCATCCCAACGACAAAACCACAGGGCCTAGCCTTCGCTCTCAAATACCTTATGTCAAAATAACTTTCCAAGGAGTCAACCATGGACATGAGATGCAAACGCAGGAATTGCTGTAAAATGTGCTTCCTTGAAGCATGCCCGTTTGGCCGTTGTGGCGAACCTTCCGAAACCGAATATCCTACAGCCAAGAACAAGTGCAAGTTTTATACCCCGCAAGCAACAAATCCCTAGATATATACGAATTTCTTAAGCCCACCACTTGACAACCAGAAAATAATTATCTATATTGTAATCATCTGCTCACCCTAAGGATACATGATGAATAAACAAACCGCAAAACCCCTGTATTTCATTGATACCAGTCTCCCTGGAGACGAAGGAAAGTACTTCAAGTACATCCTCCTCACGGAAAAACAACTCCATAAGTATATCAACTGGTTCAAGTCCTATGACTGGAAAGACAATTCAAACTCAATCTACTTATATACAGGCCACTTTGAATATCGCTATACAAAATCCCTAGTCCTTGGAGCACTGACCAAAGCAAAACCGATTACAGAAACCCAAATCCAGTTCCTGAAAGATTTCTGCCCAGGTACACGCTTCGATGCGTTCCGTGAACTAATCAAACAACACTAAACACATACAAAAAAGGTCCAAAACATGGTCGATATCTGCCAAGATGGAGTGTTCGTCGATTGCCCACTCTCCTGCGCCGTCTGCAAAGCATGCCACAAACTCATTACTGAACTGGATGAATGTCCAGAACCAGAAGACTGGCAGGATAAATACCAGTGCATCCCAGACTGCCCCAACTATGACGAAATCTGGGACGAAAAGGAACTCCAAGAAGAACTCGACAAGGACGAGGATAAACACCTCCTCGATGAACCCTCAGAGGACTAAACCCATGACAGAAACAGATTTCGAAACCCTGTGCGAAAGCAAACACCACCTCTCAATGATTGCCAACAGAGATGGCAACTATGAAGGTTGCCGCTTCGGCTTCTACCCTAACGAAAATGACTTTGATAACCTCGTCCCCGTCATCGAACGGACCCCGAAGTATATCCTCGGCCTCCTCGGTAACGAACTCAACGACAAACCCCTCTGGGAACGTGATGCACCCCTGTTCTCCAAAACAACCCCTCCCCTCATAATAGCCGATACCGACTCGGCTACACCAGAGGAAATCTCCCGATATGTCGAATATGCCGTAAACCGCATCAAGGACGAAACATGCCAAGTCTGCGGAAAACCTGGCGCCTATACCACCCTCGTTGACCCAAAACGCCACATCTGCTTAAAATGCCGTGAAAAACTCGGTTGCAACCAAACTGGTTGGAAAACGTCAGACCCAGAAGCCGATAACCATGGCGGAAAAGGATATTAACAAACAACCCCCACAATAACAAAAGGAACAAATCATGGCTTACCTCAATAAAGTCCTCCTCATAGGTAATACAGGAAGAGACCCAGAATTCACACTCACCCAAACGGGCCGCAAACGTGCCTCCTTCTCCCTCGCAACCACAAGAAGATACAGAGACTCGAATGGCGAACAGAAAGAACAGACCGACTGGCACAATGTCGTCGCATGGGGCAAAACGGCAGATGTCATCGAATCCCTCGGTGTCCACAAGGGCATGCCACTCTTCATCGAAGGAACCCTCTCATACCGCTCATGGAATGACCAGAATGGACAAAAACGGTACTCCACTGACGTTGTCATCGAAACGTTCCAACTCCTCGGTAGTAGACAGATGAACCAACAGCCTGTTCAAACGGATGCTCAACCCACGTTTCAAACGGATGCTCAACCCTCTTTCCAGATGCCTGAGCAACCACCTATCAGCTCCATGTACCAAACACAGGGACAAACCCCTCCTCCACCAGAAGAGGATGATGGCCTCCCGTTCTAAACCTAATTCAATTTGCTGTTGTAACCGTGTCGAATTCGATACGGTTATTTCTTTAGTGTAAACTACCCCCACCCCCCAAAAAATTTTTTACACCCCGTATATACCCCCCTACCAAAAATTTTTTAAAGGATAGGACAGGGGCTTTTATTTATTTTTTCTATTTTTTTGCCCCCAGTTTTGCATTTTGATTTTTTGATGGGGTGTTGATAACCTGTTGATATCCTGTGTGTTTCATGTTGAAACATTGTTGAGAGCGGGCGCCTGGTGTCCCGACTCCTGGGTGCGAACATGTGTTCGAGACACCGTGTCCCGAACCCTGTCCCGAAACATGGGTGGGAGCAGGTGGTTCGAGACATGGTTGGAAACCCCTGGTTGGAAACCCTTGGTTCCAACCCTTGGTTCCAACCCCTGTTGAAAACCTAGGAAAATAAAAAAAGAAAAGTACCGAGCTTATCAAATATCAAAATACCCCCACCCCTATACCCCTTACGGGCCACCCCCTAAAACGACCCCCTACCGTCCAACATAGGTTATCACCCCACCGCTGTGGGGGCTACCCCCCCATATTAAGGGGTGTCCCAAGGCAATGTTGCTAAGGGTAAAGTATCGGAGATAAACACTATGGCTACTACAAAACCTATCAAGGTAACTGCGACTGAGTTCAAGGAACTCGCAAACCTGTGCCGCACCAAACATGGCGACACCATTGACCACTCTATCAAGTCCATTGCCCTTGAAGGGGCACCCGGAATGGGCAAGACCTCTGTCATTCAGGACTTGGCAAGGGAGTGGGAACTGCCCTGCATAACTGTGGCCATCAATCAGTGGTCGAACCCTGCCGACATTGTCGGCTTCACTTTCAAGGGCCGTAAGCACAAGGACGGCTCGTTTGACTTGGAGGGTGTGGATGACATTCCCGCTTGGCTCCCTGTTTGGCGTCAAGCACCCAACGGCGAACGGGTGATGACCGATGACCGCACAAAGGGCTACCGCGTTTGGCTTGACGATAAGGGTCAGCCCGTCCCGCACCCTGCGGTGATTTTGTTGGATGAGTTTTCTGCAGCAATGCCGAAAATTCAGCAAACTTTCCTTACTGTTTGCTTGTCCAAGAAAGTAAAGAATTTCTCTTTGGACGAGGACACGAACTTTTTCGTGGCTTTCAATTCGTCCAAAAGAAAGGGATTTGTCGGACAAACGTTTGACATTTCCGAAGCAATGGGCGGGCCGAACGGACGTTTTGACATTGTGGAATTGACTTTTGAACCGAAGCCGGTTGTAAAGGCAATTCTCGCAAATGACAAAATTTCCGATTTTTGGAAGAAGTTTACCGAAAAGTATTTCGGTAAGCAGTTGAAAATCTACGATGACCAATATGTAGGCGACTACAATGTTTGCGGTCGCACCTACGAAAATTTGCTCATTCGTCTTTCCAACGGAAATTTCAATTCCAAAAATTGGTCGCCTTTGGCAACGAAACTTGTGGAAATTGAATTTGCGGGCTCGCCCAAAGTTATGGAAACTTTCCTTTCTCTTCGGGAAACATTTGATATCCCGACGGGCGAAGATTATTTGAACGGGTCTGTTGTGGTGGATAATTATTCTGACGCTATCATCGGAATAAACGCTATGATTTCCCTGTTCGGTTTTCGTAAGCGTTGTGATAAGGCGGTGATTTCCGCAAAAGAAAATGCTGCTCTTCAAGCCTTTATGGATAAAAATTATCCTACGGGAACAAAGAAAGCCGATGGCTCTTTGATTATCGGTTCTCGCAAGGAATTGTATCTTGTTTTGAAGAACGCAATTTACCACGAAAGTTTGGAATGTCTTCCCGAATTTTCTTGGGTCGCCGGTGTCTTGGATAACTTTGAAGAAGAAGAAACTTCTTCCGAAGAAGAAGAAGCCTGCGAATTCTAACAAAAAGGGAGCCGAAAGGCTCCCTTTCTTTTTTAACCTTTCAAACAACAAACAACAAACAACACTCAAATAAAGGGGTAAAATTATGGCTACAAGAAAACCGACTTCTTCCGATAGAATTTCCGCTGTGAAAATGGGTCTTCGGATTTATTCTCGCAAGAAATAAACTCTTCAACTCCGATACAAAAAGGGAGCCGAAAGGCTCCCTTTTCTTTTTTGCTCCCCGCAAAAATCAACTTAGGTTATCACCCTAAACAGTTCTGCAGCTTCGAAAAATCAGGGTCTTTCAGAACGATGTTTTTGCTCTCTTTTGTAAACGAAATTTTACACAAATTTCTCAGCAAACTATATACACTTTCGTGTTTAATTAACTATATTTAGTATAGTGTTTAATGGTGAACACTATAAAAATGGAGTAGGGATTTATGGCTAAAAGCAAAATTACAAAGCAAGAAAAAACTTGGCGGATAACTGCTAAGAAAATGGGCTTGAACATTTTCAGCAAGAAATAAAAGGGAGTAAAAGGACTATGGAAAAACATAATACAATGGGCTTAAAAGTGGGTGATAAAATCCGCATCATTGAAATGATTGGTGAGCCACAATATAACGGCAAAAGCGGAACGATTGAACTCATAGACGATATTGGGCAGATACATGGCACTTGGGGTGGCTTAGCGGTTCAAGCGGACCGCGACAAGTGGGAACGGATTTAACGCGGTTGGTCTCTGCGTTCAAACAAAGGGAGCCGTAAGGCTCCCTTTTCTTTTTGTGTTGCCAGCAGGTTTCAACATGGGTTATCACCCCTGCCCTGTTTACCTCCTGCTGCAGGACACCCCCTCATATTAAGGGGTGTCCCAAGGCGATGTTGCTACGGGATAGACAAGGAAGTAAGTCTATGGCTATTATGAAGGTCTCTATTGAAGTGGACAAGGACAGTGAACTCTACAAGAAGGTTCAGACCCTTTGCTCCGGGATTGAAGTCAAGTTCGGCAGGGCGTTCAACATACCGTTCCCTATGCAGGAAGTCAATACGGCTTGCGGCAGGGACAAGTGCAACGCTCTGCGTATGAGCGTGGACTACCGCAAGGGTGGGCACTCGTTCTATGACGGGCACAACTACCCCAGTTCCTACTACCTGAACATCACGCCCGTTGAACTCACTGACCTCGGCTATCGCTGTCTGATGTTCGGTGGCGGCAACTGCACCATAGCCGAGTGCAACCGCAACACCGAGAAGCAGCGTGGGCTTGCGGTCAAGGCGGTTCAGAACGAACTTGTTGAGACCGTTTACAAGGCTCTCGTCTACTACAAGATTACGCTCTAACGAATTTAACTCCGATACAAACTAAGGGTTTGACCCAATGGGTTAAATCCTTTTTTTATTTTTAATCTGCGGTTTCAACTTAGGTTATCACCCTTCGCCGCTGGGAAGCCCGGTTCGGACGGTGGGTTTGTCGCCACAAAAAAGTTAAAAAGTTCTTGACAAATTAGATTTAATTATCTATATTTATAATAGAAACAACGAGGTATATTATGGCACAGAAAAAAGCAAAAGAGTTCATCGCAACTGAAATGAACTTGGATATGTTGGACAACATTGTTTCAACATTGAACAAGGTTGCTGATGTTATTCGTGATGAATATGATATGGACGCAGTAGGTAGTGCGTTGGTGCAACTATTGAGGCATACTGAAAGGGGGCTTGAACATATCCCCGAAAGCAACGATGAGTTCGCCTTTACTATGGTCTGCAAGGCAATCCCCCTAGACGGGCGGAGAAAGACCTACGAGTATAAGTTTAGGCTGAACACCTACACTAACGAAGTGACCTGTATAGACAAGGACAATCACTCTTGGACTATGCCCCTGCTGACTGACGCATTGTCGGTCATAAGGGAGAAAGCCATTGAAGTAGCAATGTCCTAGTGTGGTATTGTAAAGGCGGTTTCGAAAGAGACCGCCAATCTTTTTGCTCCCCTCAGATAATCAACTTGGGTTATCACCCCTGCTCTGGAACGCCTCGACTGGAGCATACCCCCTTATGTTCTTATGTAAAGAAAAATGTTCCGAAAGGGGCTTGACAAACTGAATTTAATTGAGTATATTTATAACACAAACAACGGAGTATATTATGGCAAGAAAACCTACACTCAAAGACAAAATGACTGCGGTCAAAATGGGATTACATATCTACAAGGGGGGCAAGAAGAAATGAAACTGATACTCTTTATCGTGCTAGTTCTTCTAGCGATATTCTTCCCCCCTATTCTCGTGCTTTACGCACTCATCGGTTTAATCTATCTAGTAAAGGTGGTGGCATAATGAAAAAGTATATGCTCTATATCAAGAACGCAAAGGGTGTTTACGAACCTACTGCGATAGGCTGCTTTAAGGACTTGGTTCCGTTGGCGTTCGGCCATACGGCTATGTTCCAGTGCTTGGGCAGGTAGTCATCGTCATCGTGTTCGCCCCATAGGGTTAAACCCTATGGGGTTTAACTTTGTTGCCGCCCGAGTTTCAACATGGGTTATCACCCTGGTCCTGACTGCAGCTGCCGTCGGTCATCAGGGTCAGGGGTTCTTGTCAGGGTTGGAAACGATGTTGGCTCCTTGTTTGTAACAGAATGTTTACACAAAAAGTTTGTGTCTGCTATTGACTAAATGGAATGAATTGGGTATATTATATATAGAACAACACAACAACGGAGGTTTACAATGAACATCAAGAACGAAAAGATTGAAGAGAAGGGTATTCTTGAAAGCCTTTGCGAAGGCTTCGGACTGCTCGCTTCCTATGTAATGGTATTCGTCCTATTGTGGGAGGGTATCTTGGGAATGGCAGGAGCGAAGTAACTCTTGTTCTCATCGTTGGGTTGCGACCGAATGGTTGCGACCCTTTCTCGTGGCAGCCCCGTGGGTTCAACATGGGTTATCACCCCTTACCAGAGGCTGCCAGTCCCAGCACGAGAGTGGGTTGGTGGCTGCTCTTTGTAAAGGAAAGTTTACCAAGAAAATGATGGGCGGGGCTTGACAAGATGCTTTTAATTAGGTATATTAAAAGTATAAACAACGAGGTAATACAATGCAGACTTTCAAACGCAAATGGCAAGGGGTGTTCTTCACCGAGAGTGGAACTACGATGCCCCGTGGCTCTATGGGAATGAGTTTGGCTCATTCGTTCCACAATCTTATGAAAAGGGTTTGTGCGAAGATTGGGGCAAAGGTTTTGCTCCAAAAGACGGGTCACTACTATGTTTACGGCTACATTCAGCGTGCTGATGGGCAGATTATCTATTACAACTACGGAGACTTCCGTGGCATGCACATAGATGTCAATGCGGGCGGGCCGATGGACGGAGTGTTGCTCCGCACTGCGACTAGCATCAAGGATAGTCACGGCGGTTCAAATCATTATAGTCCGATTAGCGATTTGGAAAACCGAATTCCGAAGATTGTTTCCGATGGGTCTTTACCCTTTTAAGTTTTACTTACTTCCGTTGTGGGGGTTGCAACTCTGTTGCAACCCCTTTTTTGTTGCCCCTCCCGATATTCAACTTGGGTTATCACCCTTGGCACGCTGGCACCGTGCGTCGAGGCCTTTCGTTAGGGCGGGGTTTGTAACGAAAGGTTTACACAAAAGTTTGTGGAATGGGTTGACAAAACGGATTTAATTAACTATATATAATATAGAACCCTTAAACAAGGTAGGTTAATATGGGTCTGAATGAATTTGTGGCTGAATGCCAAAAGGTTGATAGCCGTCTTGAACTGAAAAAGGAATGCGGAGTTCTCTGTGCCTACATTGGCGACAAGAGTGTTGCGGTGGGTGGGTATAACTTCCCTTATCAAGCACACTTGATTACCAATTTGATGACCGAGTGCGGTTCGTTTGAATAAGGGGGTTGGCTGAATGGATAGGATAGAGATACCGAAGGTGGCGATAGAGCCGTCCTTTGAACGCAGTAAGGACTTTGACCAAAAGGCTTGGGATAGGAAGCATAGGTGTCAAGGTTGCGGTAAGAAAACCTACTACAAAGAAATCTCTGGCGGTTGGATTTGTTCCGTCTGCTACAAGAAGAAAAAGGTTGCGTAAGTTGTCCTGCTCCTGTGCCCCCTCGCAAGAGGGGGTTTTCTTTTGGGCTTGGTCGTCGGTTCAACTTGGGTTATCACCCCTGGTCTGTGGGCCGCCGTCCCAAACAGGGGTCTGACGACAGGGAGTTAATCCTAGTTTGTAAACTAGACTTTACATAAAAAGTTGGTAAAAGCACTTGACAAACTAGATTTAATTAGGTATATTATATAGTATAACAGCGAGGTAAACTATGGCTAGAATAATCATTGAACAAATTAGCAAGGAACGCTTTGATGAAATCGTGGCGAATGCCTGCTTGATTGACCCGACTGACGCCAACCATTGGGATTTTCCCATAGCGGAGTTGCCAGACTTGGTAGAGAAAGCAAGCGGTATGCTTGATGATGTTCGCTACGGCTTGTTCTGCGATGAACAAGGGGAGTATAGGCTTGGCGAACTAGGCGATGAAGAAGCCGACTGACCTAACACCGCCCCCTACAAGGGGGCTTACCTTTGGCTTCCACCGAGGTTTCAACTTGGGTTATCACCCTGGGCTCGACTGCAGCTGTCCCCTACGGTTTCATTCACTGTGTAAATGAATATTTACAAAGAAATGTTTGAAACCCTATTGACAAACTGAATTTAATTAACTATATTAAAGACATAGAAACAACAAACAACGAGGTAATAAAATGGCACAACAGAAACTCATCACCGCAGACATCAAGAAGTTCTTGAAGAAGCACCCTAGCGGTTCGCAAGACGGACTGAAAGGCGAAGCAAAGGTCGCCTGCCGTTTGTTCTGTCCGTTCACCCACGCCCTTACTTGGTATATCCTTGAAGGCTACGAGGATAGCGAGGACATTGTTTACGGCTATGTGGTGAACAACTCAAACCCCGATTTCAGCGAGTATGGCGACATTAACTTGAAAGAGTTGCAGGGTCTCAAACAGTTCGGTTGCCCCGCAGTTGAAAGAGACATTAGTATCCCTGTCGGAATGAAGTTGAGCGAAGCCCTTGAAAAATCTTCTGACCCGAAGCCCGATTGGTGGGATTAACTTTTTGCTCCCTCTGTTAGCCGCCCCCTTTACGGGGGCATTTTTATTTGCCTCAGCCGCATATTCAACTTGGGTTATCACCCCTTCCAGCTTCGCACGCGGGCGGAAGCACTTGGCTGTCGAATGGGTATAATATGTTTATAAAATGTTACAAAAAAATTTGTTATACCTATTGACAAACTGAATTTAATTATGTATATTATGGACATAGAAACAACAAACACTCACCTAAACAACGGAGCAACAAAATGGACAACAAGACCAACAAGAAGTTCACCGATTTCGCCAATCATATGAGAGGGGTAATGTGCTACCTCGTCTTTGAATTCGGGTATGGCACTCGCTTGAAACAGAAGAGCGATGTTATTCCTCGTGCGGTTGAAAGTGTGTTCCGTCCGTCCAACTCGCACAAGACCGCAACCAAGTGGACGCACGGAGACGCAACCTTGACCTATGGCCTTGACAACCACCACAAGCCGTATGCCACGCTCACCATCAGGGGAGTCCACATTGACATACCTGACCTGCCTGCTCGCAAGATGGCGAAACTCATTGACTTTTACCTGAATGATTTGAACGGATAGTCCGTCGGAGAATTGCTGACGACATAGCCCCCTCGCAAGAGGGGGTTAAACTTTGTTTCAGCCCGATGTTCAACATGGGTTATCACCCTTGTCCTGACTGCAGACTTCGTCGGTCGTCAGGGCGGTCAGGAAAAAAGTTGAACAAACTACTTGACAAACTAGATTTAATTATCTATATTATATATAGGAACACAAAACAACGGAGTTTTACTATGGCACATATCATAGAATACACACACAAAAGAGAAGCCCAAATCAAAAAGGATTATGAGGCCGAACGGACAAAAGCAAGACAAATCCCTATGTCCTTTTCTCAAATCCGTGGAAACGAACTGATTGAAACGGACTTTACCGACAACGAACTTGCTGAAATTGACAAAATGGTTCGTGAGACTTTGGGTAAGGACTACGAAATTGTCTATTGTAAGCAAGATAACCTGTCCGCTGATGATTGCTCAAAGAGTTATATCACTTACGCAATTATCCATAAGGAATTGTTCAAGCGGTCTAATGCTAAATACAATAAGAAGTCGCAAATGTTTTCCTCTTCTGATATTAACCGCCTTATTATTCGCAATAAGGTAAGCGGTTGCCGTTATTCCACTTGTGGATATATTTGGTTCACATTTGAAAAGAATAGCAATGATGATACTATTCTCTATTCGGCTAATGACGTGGAAACGTTCGGTCTCAAAGCCAAATATAAAAAGCACTGGGATAAATTGGGTCACGCCTATTTGGTCTCTGAAATCTTGTTTAACAAGTATTTGGAAAGTGTAAAAAACGGAATTGAAAAAGTAAAGAATTGCTTTGACAAATTCGTGTAAAAGAGTGGTGCGGTTTAATCCAATCCCTAAACTTGCGACCACACAACTCTCACCGCCGAACGGCGGTGTTCTTTTTTACGCTCACCAGTTATTCAACATGGGTTATCACCCCTCCACTGGGGACCAGCAGTCCCAACAGGGGTCTTGACGACAGGGTTGGCAGTAGATTTTCCCAACAAAAATTTGATGACCTATTGACAAACTGAATTTAATTAACTATATTTATAATAGAAACAACAAACAACGAGGTATAACAATGGAAACGAAAGCAATCAAAATCAGCGGCAAGTCTCTTGCAAAGTTCAAGGGCAAGGAAATCGTGGACACTGCGACTGCGTTCGTCAAGGATTCTATCCATATGAACAAGGTCAAGGGTGCGATTAAAGAGTGCCTTGAAAAGCACCCCGAACTTCTTAACGGAGACTTCACCGATGTTGTTGTAGCCCGCATACTCGCACAGACTGTTCTCTACATTATGTTTGGGAATGAACACAAAGTGCTTTGGAAGGACACCGCAACTCGCAAGCAAATGAAGGCTATGCACACTTGTTCGTGGGATATGTTCTACATCACCAAGGAACACAAAGTTTAAAAGGTAATGCGGTATTAACCAAGACTCAAACACCCCTACACTTTCCGCATTACAGCCCTCGTCGAACGACGAGGGTTTTCTTCTGATTTCCACCCGATATTCAACTTGGGTTATCACCCCTTGCCGCTGGAATCGACCCGGGGTCATCTCGTCGGTCGAGCCTTTGTCATCTTTTGTTTAGCATATTTTTTATAGAAACCTATTGACAAACTGAATTTAATTAGGTATATTTATAATAGTTAAACAACACAACGGAGGATAAAACAATGACCGAAATCTTTTTGCAAGTAAACAACTACATACAAGAGAGTGCCAACTCTTTTGCCAACTATTTGTGCAACTGCATTATGAACCACCTTGAAGGAAAAGTGTGTGGTCTCATTGGCAATGAGAAATGGCCAGATGGTTCCCACGCACAAATCGTGTTCCAGCTTAACATAAGTCGGGATGAAGCTGATGCCCTTGTGTCCGAGCTTAACGAAGAAGACCCAGACGAAGCTTACGGCTCTTGGTTCCTCGCAGACGAAGCTTAACATACCTACCTCGTTGCTAGCCCCTGCCGAATGGCAGGGGTTCTTCTCGTGTTCCAAACAATCTTCAACATGGGTTATCACCCCATGAAGCTCTGGAACCCGGTGGAACTCGTGTGCTGACCGTGACTATATTTTTTTCTGGATAGGGCTTGACAAACTAGATTTAATTAGGTATATTTATAATACAACGAAAACAACAAACAACGGAGAAGTAAATATGTCACATCTACCTTACACCTCGCAAGAGGTAAACAAATCGTGGGGAAAAGGAAGCAACAAGTTCTATCGTGGGCGGTGGGAAGTCCGAGTGAACGGCTTTTGTGCAGGCAAGCAGATTGTTATGCACTCCCTAGCATTGAAGGCTTATTCGGAAGCCTGCAAGTGTCCGCTTTGCGGAAGCACCGAAGCACCGAGCGATACCTACCCGCCTCGCACATTTGACTACACTATCCCGAAGTATGACAAGGCGACGGGTGAACGCATTGGCGGCAAGCAAGTCACCATTAGAGAAGAGGATAGGGAGTGTTCCAATTGTCACAAGTGGTGGCGTGTTTGGTCGGGAGTAGGATTTAATTCTACTGTGGTATATTACGATACTGAACAACGGTGGATATAATTTTTGTGTCATACAACTCCTAAGTCCCCTCGCAAGAGGGGGCTTTCTTTCTGTTTCCACGGGAGTTCCAACATGGGTTATCACCCTTTCCCAGAATTCCTCGAATCCCCACAGTTTCTCCTCTGTTTTCCAGAAACAACTTTATACAAAAAAATGCGGATAACCTATTGACAAACTAGATTTAATTATGTATATTAAGAGTATAGAAACAACATATCAAGGAGTATAATATGTCTACTAAAAAGAAAATCGCTTACCTGCTAACTCGCAACGAAGTGGACTTTGACAATGACGAAGAAACCCCTCGCCGTGTCGGAGTTTACGATACGAAAGAAGAAGCAATCAAGGGAAAGACCATGAATGTCTTAAAGTGCCTTAAAGATGAGGGCGTGACCTTGAATAAGGAAACAAAGCAACAAGTCATTGAAGCCTTTACGGGCAAGACGAATGGGTTTACCATTGGCGGCTACTTTGTGACCGAAGATGAGGTTTACGACAATGACGATACCCACATCGCTCCTCTCTACTCTTGGGAACTGGAAACGGTGGCAAAAAAATAAAAACAACTCGAACCTCGCCCCTCGAATGAGGGGTTTTCTTTTGGCTCTCCCCCGATGTTCAACTTGGGTTATCACCCCTTGCCAGAATCGCTCGAATCCCCAGACTTCCTCAACTGCGTATATAAAACTTTACACAAAAAATGGTTATGACCTATTGACAAACTAGATTTAATTAGGTATATTTAATATAGAAACAAACAACGAGGTAAAACTATGAAGAAAATCTATGTTGCAACTAAACTGCGTGCCGAAGATTGCGACGGCTCAACTGTGTTTGTGCTTGCGGTAGGTTCGTATGATGACTGCAAAAAGGCCGTCCGTTCTGCGTGGGAAAGTGTTGCTGAACACGAAGACATTGGCGACTTTGACGAAAACGACCCGAAAGAATGGTCTTGCTATATTGAAGA
>ODAI010477078.1_pt1 | contig 13389 bp, 13 predicted proteins | sample 1539321 | NCBI WGS metagenome assembly ODAI01 (sample SAMN02144231, study PRJEB22623) | gut metagenome | biome: sheep rumen | host: Ovis aries | place: New Zealand
TTCAGCTTGTTCTTCGGGTTGACCAGACGCTGATGAGCCTTATATTCCTTCCATTTCTCAGGCACTGGACCTGCAGGAATCTTTGAATCTAATACTTTAGCCATAATCTTTCAAATGAAAAATTAAAAATTAAGAAATAATAATTAGCAGCTACCAGCGTAGCAGTACAACGATGGAGCCAACTTCAGGGCGAAAGCCAACACAACCACCAGGAATCCCAGCATGAGCAGGGTGGTGTAGATGAAGCCGATAACCTTCCAGCGGCAGAACCATACCTTGCCGCTGATGCCCAGAGTCTGCATAGCCGACCAGAAGCCGTGAGTCAGGTGGAACCAGATAGCGCAAATCCAGATGACGTAGAGCACTGCGTAGACGGGATTGCTAAATGTTTCGATGATGAAGGCGAAACCGTCGGAGGGCAGGTGTCCGCTACTGAAGCCCACAATCTCAGCAAACATCATGTTGTACCAGAAGTTGAACAGGTGCAGCAACAGGCCCAGCAGGATGATGATACCCAGCACGAGCATGTTCTTGGAAGCCCACTCTACCTTGCCGGGATTGACCTCTGTAGCAATGGCATAGCGATTGTCGCCGCGAGCCTTACGGTTCTGGGCCGTCAGGATGAACGCAAAGACAATGTGAATCACAGCCAGGGCTGCCAAACCCATTGTTGCCACTACGGCATACCAGTTGGCACCCAGCAATTCGCAAATCATGTTGTAAGCCTCACCCGAGAATAGCGCTACGATGTTCATGCAACAGTGGAATGTCAGGAACAAAATCAGCGCAATACCCGTCACGGACATTACAACTTTTCGACCGATTGATGAATTAAATAACCACATAAATTGAATTTAAATTATTAATAATTTGAACTTGAAAATACTTAATAATAGGTATCACGCGTACATTTAGGCTACAAAGTTAATATAAATTTATGAAATCCGCAAACGTTTTCGTAAGAAAATGCCTTATTTATACAAAATATTTTGTAAGATTAGCCGCAAAACCAAGCTAATTTTGTACCTTTGCCACATGATTTTAAACTACGACGTGATTGTTATTGGTGGCGGACATGCTGGATGCGAGGCTGCAACAGCCTCTGCAAATATGGGTGCCAAGACATGCCTGGTCACCATGGACATGAACAAGATTGCACAGATGTCGTGCAATCCTGCCATTGGTGGTATTGCCAAAGGCCAGATTGTGCGCGAGATAGATGCCTTAGGGGGTCAGATGGCATTGGTCACTGACGCCACAGCTATCCAATTTCGAATGTTGAACCGTTCGAAAGGACCTGCCGTTTGGAGTCCTCGAGCCCAGTGCGACAGAGGCAAATTTATTTGGAAATGGCGCTCCGTGCTTGATGAAACGCCCAACCTGGATATCTGGCAAGACCAAGCTGATGAGCTATTGGTAGAAGACGGAAAAGCCGTAGGCGTAAAGACCATCTGGGGTTGTGAGCTGAGGGCTAGGTGTGTGATCGTGACCGCTGGTACTTTTCTGAACGGACTGATGCACATCGGACGACGAATGGTACCTGGTGGACGTATTGCTGAGCCTGCAGTACCTCACTTTACGGAGAGCATCACACGTCATGGCATTCGCTCTGCTCGCATGAAGACGGGTACTCCTGTTCGTATCGATAAGCGTAGCGTCCATTTCGAAGATATGGAGCGACAGGATGGCGAGAACGGCTACTATCAGTTCTCGTATATGGGTCAACAGCGACCCCTGAAACAACTGCCCTGTTGGGTATGCTACACCAATCTTGAGGTACATGAAACCTTACGAAGCGGATTGGCTGATTCACCCCTTTATAATGGCCAGATTCAGTCAATAGGTCCACGCTATTGTCCATCGATAGAAACCAAACTGGTCACTTTCCCAGACCGACCACAACACCTATTGTTTCTGGAACCCGAAGGTGAAGATACTAACGAGATGTATCTGAATGGCTTCTCTTCTTCGTTGCCTATGGATGTGCAGATAGAGGCGCTCAAGAAAATCCCTGCCCTCAGAGACATTCGGGTTTACCGTCCAGGCTATGCCATAGAATATGATTTTTTCGACCCCACTCAACTGAAACATTCGCTGGAATCGAAAGTGGTAGAAGGTTTGTTTATGGCAGGACAGGTCAATGGCACTACGGGTTATGAAGAAGCGGGAGGACAAGGTACGATAGCGGGTATCAATGCTGCGCTAAAAGCAGGGTCATCACGATCGTTTACCCTTCATAGAGATGAAGCTTATATTGGTGTGTTGATTGACGATCTGGTAACCAAAGGTGTTGACGAGCCCTATCGCATGTTTACTTCGCGTGCCGAATACCGTATCCTGCTTAGACAAGATGATGCTGATGCTCGTCTGACGGAAAAAGGATACGAGTTGGGCATTGCTAAACGAGAGCGCTACGACTGGTGGATGGAGAAGAAAAAAGCCATTGATGATATCGAGGCGTTCTGTAGTACTTTTGCCATTAAACCAAAAGTCGTAAATAGTGCTTTGGAAGCATTGGGCTCTACCCCACTCGTTTATGGATGTAAGCTGGAAGACCTCGTGGCTCGCCCAGAGTTGAACTTCGAAAAACTATACCAGATTGTACCAGAACTGAAAGCTCAGATTGAACGATTGCCTAATCGCAAGGAAGAAATAGCAGAAGCTGCTGAGATTCATATCAAGTATAAAGGGTATATCGAACGAGAACGATTGGTGGCTGAGAAGATGCATCGCCTGGAGAACATCAAAATTAAGGGTAAATTCGATTATCCCAATCTAACAGCCATTTCAACGGAGGCACGACAGAAATTGGAGAAGATTCAACCGGAAACACTAGCACAAGCAAGTAGAATTCCAGGGGTAAGTCCGAGTGATGTGAATGCCATGTTGGTGTTGTTAGGGAGATAATGTTTCACGTGAAACAAAAAGAAGAATAAAGAAAACTAATAACGATAAAAACAAAGATTATGAACAACAAAATTTTAATGGACAATCTCAGGTGTATTCCAGATTTTCCAAGAAAAGGGATTAACTTCCGTGACGTGACTACGTTGTACAAGAACGCTGAGTGCATGAAAATCATGCTCGACGAGATGTACGATCTTTATAAAGATAAAGGAATCACCAAGATTGTTGGAGTAGAAAGCCGCGGTTTTGTCATGGCTGCAGCATTAGCTGCCAAGTTGGGATGTGGAGTGGTTCTAGCACGTAAACCAGGAAAATTGCCTGCAACGGTTATTAAAGAATCGTTCTCGAAAGAATATGGCGTTGACACCGTTGAGATGCACCTAGACTCCATCGACGAGAATGATGTAGTGTTAATACATGACGACCTGTTGGCAACAGGAGGAACGGCTAAAGCAACCTATAAATTGGTCAAACATTTCAATCCCAAACAAATCTATATGAATTTCATTATCGAAATAACGGATGAGGGACTACATGGACGTGATTTGTTTGATGGCATTGTCGACGTCACAACTTTGATGGTGGTTTAATGTTTCACGTGAAACAATTGGTATGACAAAGGAAGAAAACGAGGCCAGATTGGAAAGGCTAAAAGGCATCGTAAAAGCAATGCCAGAAAAACCTGGTAGCTATCAGTATTATGATAGCGAAGGTACTATTATATACGTAGGTAAAGCCAAGAATCTGAAGTCACGTGTATCATCCTATTTTCATACTGAAGTGGACCGTTTCAAAACCAAAGTACTAGTATCGAAGATTCATGATATCAGCTACACGGTTGTGAATACAGAAGAGGATGCATTATTACTGGAAAATGCGCTGATCAAAAAGTACAATCCACGTTATAATGTGCTACTAAAAGACGGTAAGACCTACCCTTCCATCTGTATCACCAAGGAGTATTTACCTCGTATCTTCTCGACTAGAACCATCAATAAGAAATTGGGCACCTATTATGGTCCCTATTCACATGTTGGAGGGATGCATGCTGTGCTCGAACTGATCAATAAAATGTACCATCCGCGAACATGCAAACATCCCTTTACAAAAGAAGGTGTAGAGCAGGGGAAATACCAGGTTTGTCTGGAATATCACATCAAGAATTGTGCTGGGCCATGTGTCGGAAAACAATCGCTGGAAGACTACCAGAAAAACATTACTCAAGCACGTGAAATTCTCAAGGGAAACACACGGGAAGTGCAACGTGAACTGCGTGATGAAATGATGAAACTATCAGAAGAACTGCGTTACGAAGAGGCTGAAGAAGTGAAGCGCAAGTATCTGTTGATAGAGCAATTTGCAGCTAAGAGCGAGGTGGTAAGCCATACCATTGACAACGTAGATGTGCTTTCTATTACAAATGACGAAAAGATAGCTTTTGTCAACTATATCCACGTGTCAAACGGTCAGATCAACCAGAGTTTCACGTTCGAATATAAGAAGAAATTGGAAGAGACGGACGAAGAGTTGCTCCAGCTGGCTATCGTCGAGATGCGTGAGCGTTTTCAAAGTAACGCTAAGGAGATTATCCTGCCTCAGGAAATTGATCTGAACATGGAGGGAGTGACGATTACCGTTCCCCAACGTGGCGATAAAAAGAAATTGCTTGATTTATCGTTAATGAACGGTAAGCAATATAAGTTTGATCGCCTAAAACAGGCTGAAAAACTGAATCCAGAACAGAAGCAAGTTCGACTGATGAAAGAGTTGCAAGATGCCTTACATCTAGAGAAAATGCCCTACCAGATAGAGTGTTTCGATAACTCGAATATCAGCGGTACAGATGCGGTAGCAGCTTGTGTGGTCTTTAAGAAAATGAAACCTTCCAAACAGGACTATCGAAAATACAACATCAAGACGGTTGTGGGACCTGATGACTATGCCTCAATGAAGGAAGTGGTCTACCGCCGATACAAACGCCTTCTGGAGGAAGAACAACCCCTACCCGATCTCATCGTAGCTGATGGTGGAAAGGGGCAAATGGAAGTCATCCGTCAAGCTGTACAAGACGAATTAGGACAGGACATTCCCATTGCCGGATTGGCTAAAAACGATCGTCACCGCACCAACGAACTGCTCTATGGTTTTCCTCCAAGAGTAGTAGGTCTTAAGACAAATTCTGAACTCTTCAGAGTGCTCACTCAGCTACAGGATGAAGTACACCGCTTCGCCATCACTTTCCACCGAGAGAAGCGTTCTAAACACGCTTTACACTCGGAACTGGATGATATCAAGGGTATAGGACCCAAAACGCGTGACGAGCTTCTAAATGCTCTTAAATCAGTTAAACGAATAAAGGAGGCTGAATTGGCCACACTTGAAGGAATTATTGGGGCCTCAAAAGCCGGAATCGTATATCAACATTTCCATCAGAATTAGAAAAATTTGGTGGGTTTCCATATTTTTTGTATCTTTGCAAGCATGAGAGCAGTAATACAAAGAGTTAGCAAGGCCAGCGTCACGATTGAAGGTAACGTGAAAAGCGCTATAGGACAGGGATTTCTAATATTCCTTGGCGTATGCGAAGAAGACACAATGGAGGATGTTGATTGGTTGGTCAAGAAGATTGCCAACCTCCGTGTTTTTGATGATGAAAATCATGTGATGAATCGCTCCATCATAGATGTTCAAGGTGAGGCATTGGTAGTCAGCCAGTTCACGCTATATGCCAGCTACAAAAAAGGTAATCGTCCTAGCTGGTTCAAGGCAGGCTCGCACGAACACTCTATCCCACTCTACGAGGCCTTTTGCCAAAAACTCTCAGAGGCCATAGGAAAACCTGTGGGTACAGGAGAATTCGGTGCCGATATGAAGGTTGAACTCATCAACGACGGACCTGTAACAATATGTATGGACACTAAAAACAAAGAATAAAGAGATGAAGAAATATCTTAGAGAGTTAGAGGTTTCAGGACTGATACTGGTCATCATCGGTATCGTTTGTTCCTGGATATGGGGAAGTAATTTTGGTATGTGGCCCTGTCTGGTAGGATTGTTTCTATGGCTCATTACTTTTCTCTATAAGGCTTTCAACTGGAATGAATACGAGCGCGAGAATCGACAGAACATCATCATTCTGATCATCGCAATCATCATACTAACCCTGCAAATGCTTATCCGACAATGACCATAAAAGAGGCGCAACAGGCTGTAGATCAGTGGATTAAATTGTATGGTGTTCGCTATTTCTCAGAACTGACCAATATGGCAGTACTGACTGAAGAAGTGGGTGAACTGGCACGCGTGATGGCTCGTAAATATGGCGATCAGAGCTTTAAACCCGGCGAGAAAGACAATCTGGGGGACGAAATGGCTGATGTGCTATGGGTACTGATATGCTTGGCTAACCAGACAGGAGTGGACCTGACAGAAGAATTCAAGAAGAATCTAGAAAAGAAAACGCAAAGAGACAAAGAAAGACATATCAATAATGTTAAACTCAAATAAATCAAAAAACTATGGAAGAGAACAAGTATGAGAAGGCTTTAAGCCTTTACAATTGCGAGATTTCAGACGAAGAAGTGAAGGCAGCGGTGAAAAAAATCATTGCTGAGAAGGTGCCTGCAAATGACACTCCGGAAGTGAAGAAATTCCTGATGGGATCTGTAGAATTGACCACACTGAAGACTACGGATTCTGAGGAGAGCGTGATGGCATTTACAGAGCGTGTCAACGACTTTGACGAGCAGTATCCTGATCTGCCTCACGTAGCTACAATATGTGTTTACCCCTGTTTCGCTAAGACCGTAGCTGAAACGCTGGAGGTGGATGGCGTAGAAATCGCCTGTGTTAGTGGTTCATTCCCTTCTTCACAAGCACTTATAGAGGTGAAGGTGGCAGAGACTGCACTTGCCGTCAAGGATGGCGCTACGGAGATTGACATCGTGATGTCAGTAGGTAAATTCCTAAGTGGTAATTACGAGGAGGTTGCTGATGAAATCGCTGAATTGAAAGCTGTTTGTGGTGAAAAGAAGATGAAAGTCATTCTGGAAACAGGATGTTTGAAGACTGCTGCAAACATCAAGAAAGCCTCCATTCTTTCCATGTATGCTGGTGCTGACTACATCAAGACCTCTACAGGTAAATTAGAGCCTGCTGCTACACCTGAAGCAGCCTACGTCATGTGTCAGGCCATCAAGGAATATTATGAGAAGACAGGCATCCAGATTGGTTTCAAGCCTGCTGGTGGACTCAATACGCCCATGGATGCTGTCATCATGTATACCATCGTCAAGGAAGTATTGGGCGAGAAATGGCTCACCAACCAGTGGTTCCGTATGGGAACCTCACGTCTGGCCAACCTACTGTTGAGCGAGGTTACAGGTGTAGATACCAAATTCTTTTGATTAATAGTTTCGCTGAACGACGTAATCGACATAGGCTGTCAGGGCTTCCTTGACAGCCTTTTCTTTGACGTTAGCCTCGATATAGTCCATGCAGAGTTTACTGTATTTAGCCATCTGCTGCTCAGCATACTCAATACCACCATTCTGCTTGGTAAATTCTACCAAAACAGCGATTTCATCAGTATTGATAGTACCTGCCTTGACTTTCTTAGCGAGCGTCTGCATTGCCTCAAAATCGGTATTATTCAGCGCATAGATAACTGGCAGCGTCAGCTTACCTTCTGCCATATCGTTTCCTGTAGGCTTACCTATCTCCTTGGAATCGAAATAATCGAAGATATCATCGCGAATCTGGAACATCATACCCAGATTCATACCAAACTCCTTAGCTTTAGCTACTGCGTCATCAGAAGCGTTAGCAGACAAAGCACCAATGGCAGCACACGCCTCAAACAAGGCAGCTGTCTTCTTCTGAATAACTTCATAGTAGATATCTTCTCTGATTTCCTGATTCTTGATATTCGACAACTGGAGCAGCTCGCCAGCAGCTAGAACGCGACCCAACTCAGCTAAATATTCAACGATTCGCTGATTATAGGTAAATGAAACGTTCAGCAATACGGTAGAAAGGATATAGTCACCTACCAAGACTGCCACCTTATTATTATAAGAGGAATTAACGGAAGGCTGACCACGACGTTCGTCGCTTTCATCGACCACATCATCATGAATGAGTGATGAGGTATGAAGTAATTCCAAGCTAACTGCTGAATACTGCGTAACATCTGTTATCTGTCCGTAGTTCTTTGCCATGAGCAGAAGCAGCATTGGGCGCATATGCTTTCCACCGCGTTTTTGCACATATGACAATACCTCAGAAAGCAAAGCATCCTTATGAGAAAAGCAACTATTGAACAGCTTGGTAAAGTTGTTCAAATCTTCCTCTATCGGTTGTCTGATAATTGATAAATAGTCCATTATCACTTAAATTTGTGACAAAATTAGTGAAAATCTTTCGAATTACCATATTTTTTAGTAATTTTACGCAGAAAATAAACAATGTTATATGGAAAAACTATTCCTTTTGGATGCTTATGCACTCATTTATCGTGCTTATTATGCATTTATCAAGAACCCTCGCATCAACTCGAAGGGCCTCAATACGAGTGCCGTGATGGGCTTTGTCAATACATTACAGGAAGTGCTGACCAAAGAGCAACCTACTCACCTCGGCGTGGCTTTTGATCCTCATGGTCCTACATTCCGCTCTGAGGCCTACCCTGCCTATAAGGCACAGCGTGAAGCTACGCCAGAGGATATCAAGCAGAGTGTACCTATTATTAAAAACATACTGCGTGCCTGGAACATTCCCATTCTTGAGGTTGAAGGCTTCGAAGCTGACGATGTCATCGGAACTTTAGCCACCAAAGCAGGCGAGCAAGGCATCCAGACCTATATGCTGACTCCTGATAAGGATTATGGCCAACTGGTGACGGACCACGTCTTCATTTATCGTCCCCGTCATGGTGGGGGTTATGAGGTGATGGGACCTGAAGAGGTAAAGGCAAAATATGCCATTCCATCGACAGCAGCTGTCATTGATTTGCTGGCGCTAATGGGCGATTCAGCTGACAACTTCCCTGGTTGTCCTGGTGTGGGTGAGAAGACAGCTGTCAAACTAATCAATGAGTTTGGTACTGTCGAGGAACTTATCAGTCGCACTTCAGAAATCAAGGGTGCCCTGCAGAAAAAAATAGCAGAGCATGTTGATGATATCAAACTCTCCAAATTTTTGGCTACCATCAAAACGGATGTTCCCATCAGCCTCAACATGGACGAGTTGAAGGTGACGCAACCCAACGAGGGTGAACTTGCCAAAATTTTCGAAGAACTGGAGTTGAAGAGCTTGGCAAACAAGATTCTTAAAAAACCTGAAGTAAAGCCAAAACCTGTTAATCAACAACTCGATCTCTTTGCTGATTTTGCGCCCGAGGGGTCGAGCGAGCCAGAATTTTCGAGTTTTGAGACGTTAAAAACAGTCCATCACGAATACAAACTCGTTGAAAAAGAGGAAGATATGAGAAATCTTTATGATTTTTTCATGACAAAAGAATTTCTCGTTCTAGATACGGAAACCACTTCCACCTCTCCGATTGATGCAGAATTGGTAGGTTTAAGTTTCTCGGTCGAGGAACACAAGGCATTTTATGTGCCCATTCCTGCCAATCGTGAAGAAGCGTTGCGAATTGTTAATATCTTTAAACCACTCTACGAAGACCCAAAAATCCTCAAGGTGGGTCAGAATTTAAAATACGACCTCGAAGTGTTAAGAAATTATGATGTCCGTCTTGATGGTCCCATGTGGGACACGATGATTGCCCACTATCTCATACAACCAGAGTTACGTCACAACATGGACTATATGGCTGAGGTGTATCTGCATTATCAAACTATCCATATCGACGAGCTCATAGGACCCAAGGGAAAGAATCAGCGGTCCATGCGCGACCTCTCCCCTACCCTTGTCTATGAATATGCCTGTGAGGATGCCGACATCACCCTTCAGTTGAAGAACAAGTTGGAACCGGAGTTGAAGCGCTTGGAGTGTGAAGACCTCTTTTATAATATTGAGATGCCGCTGATGCCTGTACTGGCAGAAATGGAGATGAATGGTGTCTGTCTGGATACAGAGTCATTGGCAGAAACCAGCAAGCAGTTTACCACTCGCATGAACGAAATAGAGCACCGCATCTACGAACTTGCTGGCGAGCAATTCAATATCGCATCACCCAAACAGGTAGGCGAGATTCTGTTTGACAAACTGAAGATTGTCGAGAAGGCTAAGAAGACCAAGACGGGTCAGTATGTCACCTCTGAGGAAGTGCTACAACAGCTCAAGAACAAGCACGAAATCGTGGCTGATATCCTGGAACATCGAGGACTGAAAAAGCTGATTGGCACCTATATCGATGCCCTTCCCAAACTGATTAACCCTCGTACTGGACATATCCACACTTCCTTCAACCAGACGGTCACCGCTACAGGACGCTTGTCCTCTTCTGATCCTAACCTGCAAAACATTCCTATTCGTGGCGAGGACGGCAAGGAGATTCGTAAGGCGTTTATCCCTGAACCAGGTTGTCTGTTCTTCTCGGCGGACTATAGTCAGATAGAACTTCGCGTGATGGCTCACCTCTCGCAAGACCCACAGATGATTGAGGTGTTCCGCGAGGGTAAAGACCTCCATGCGGCAACAGCTGCCAACATCTATAAGAAGCCTATCAACGAGGTGACGCGCGATGAGCGAACGAAGTCAAAACGCGCCAATTTCGGCATCATCTATGGCATTACTGTCTTCGGATTGGCAGAGCGCTTGGACATTCCTCGCGACGAAGCCAAGATGCTGATTGACGGCTACTTCCAGACCTTCCCAGAGGTTCACGACTATATGGAAAAATCTAAGGAGGTAGCCCGTCAACAAGGCTACGTCACTACCCTATTCGGACGCCGTCGCTATCTGCCAGATATCAATAGTGCCAATGCCACCGTTCGTGGCTTTGCAGAGCGTAATGCCATCAACGCCCCGATTCAGGGCACTGCTGCCGACATCATCAAGGTGGCTATGATCCACATCTTCAATCGCTTTAAGGCCGAAGGCATCAAGAGCAAAATGATCCTGCAAGTCCACGACGAACTTAACTTCTCCGTCTATCCAGACGAAAAAGAAAAGGTAGAGCATATCGTCATTGAAGAGATGCAGAACGCCTTCCACATGGCTGTTCCCCTCGTGGCTGATTCCGGCTTCGGTGAGAACTGGCTCGAGGCCCATTAGTCCAGTAAACAGAATAATAGCTGTCCTACCTATCGTATTTCCTTAATACGATAAGAATTTTGTTGTCCGATGTCACCTTTTGTTATTCTGAACGGTTATTTATATGAATCGGTTCAAGAAAACAGAAGTTTAACAATAAAAAGAAGAAAGAATTATGGAATATTTAGTTGCCATCTTAGTACCTATTGCCTGCGGATGCGTGCTGCCCATCATGGTCGTATGGCTTGCTATCCGCAAAAAGATGAACGAGACCAACCAGCGCACGCAGATTGTGCTGGCCACCATCGAGAAGAACCCCGACATGGACATCGAGGAACTGATGAAGAAGATTTCGCCCAAGAAGAAACTGCGGAAGGAGAAACTGCTGACGAAGCTGCTGTGGGGCAGTATCATTACTTTCCTCGGTGTTGCCTTGATAGGCTTCTGCATCGTTCAGGCCTTTGTTGGCGGAATGACGACTATAGCACTTCAACAATTCAGCCTATTCGGAGCAGTTCTTTCGGGCATAGGCATTGCTTTCCTCGTCAATTACAGCATTGGCAAGCGGATGCTCGCCAAGGAGATAGAGTCAGAGGAGCAGTTACTGGTAGCACAAGCCGAGAGCAAGTGACACGCGAGCAGTTCATCACTCTGGTAGAGCGTGAGCAGGAGGCACTTCGCGGCTTCTTGCTCGCCCTCTGTTGCGGCAACAAGGGCGACGCAGACGACCTGGCGCAGGACGCGCTGGTGAAGGCCTACCTCTCGTCGGCAGGCTATCAGGACCGAGGGCGCTTCCGCTCATGGCTCTTCAAGATTGCCCATAACACCTTCCTCAACCATAGGGCAAGTATTCGCACCACTGAAACGCTCGGCGAGGCCCGCATACTCATCAGTCCCAACGCTGCCGATGACAGCTTTGAGCACCAGAGTCTCTACCTCGCCTTACGCACTTTGCCACCCAAAGAGCGCTCGGCTATCACCCTCTATTATCTGAACGGCTACGACATCAAAGAGATTGCCGCCATTACCGATACCTCGGAGGATGCTGTGAAGAAACAGCTCTCACGAGGCCGTGACAAACTAAAAGCAAGACTGAAGTTATGAACAAAGACAAAGCGCTTGAGGAACTGTTCCTCGCCCAGAAACCACATTTCGACGATAAAACCGATTTCATGGCCTCACTCACCCGACGACTCGATGCTGTGGAGTATGTCCGTCAGCATCAGGAGGCCACCATCCGTCGCTATAAGATGGCGATGATTGCCGCTTTCGTTATTGGCATCATCAGCGGAGCCGTCACATTAGCCTTTATTCTTTCCACACCTGCAGACATTCCTTTGTTCACCATTCATGTGCATTCAAGCATTCTCCTGTGGTTCGTAGATAATTCCCGTTCAATCTCTGCCACTATCCTCGCCCTGATGATAAGCCTCGGCTTGATGAGTATTGCCAGTAATGTACATGATATTATGCGTATACAGAAAGTATATTGGAAGTTTTAAGGCTATTTCTTGCCGGTATCGGCAATTTTTAGTATATTTGCAGCAGGAAACGGAATAAAAACTTGCCGATAGAATTTATGGAATATATTTCAGTCATTCAGTTTGCAGAGAAATATGGCATCTCTGAGCGTACAGCAAGAAACTATTGTGCGCAAGGAAAGATAGAGGGAGCATTCCTGATAGGAAAAACATGGAATATTCCAGCTGATGCTGTACTGCCTAAACGAAAAGCAGCAAAGAAAAAGCTATCTCCACTATTAATAACACTAAGAGAGCAAAAAGTATCACGATTAAAAGGCAGCATCTATCATCGTACTCAAATTGACTTGACCTACAATTCCAATCATATTGAAGGTAGTAAGCTGACTCATGATCAGACGCGTTATATCTATGAGACAAACACCATCGGTATCACTGACCAAACAGTGAATGTGGATGATATTCTTGAGACGGTCAACCACTTCCGTTGTATCGATTTTATTATTGACCATGCAGAAGAACGGCTTACGGAAAAATTTATCAAGCATCTCCATCTGCTATTGAAGTCTGGAACATCAGACAGCAGAAAAGACTGGTTTGCAGTAGGAGACTACAAACGACTCCCTAATGAAGTAGGAGGTCAGGAAACCTGTCCTCCTGAAGATGTACATAAGGAGTTAAAAACACTACTTACTGACTATTATCACAATCGCCAGCAGACATTTGAAAATATCTTGAATTTTCACGTCCGTTTCGAACAGATTCATCCTTTCCAGGATGGCAA
>ODAI013161591.1_pt1 | contig 13389 bp, 5 predicted proteins | sample 1539321 | NCBI WGS metagenome assembly ODAI01 (sample SAMN02144231, study PRJEB22623) | gut metagenome | biome: sheep rumen | host: Ovis aries | place: New Zealand
ATAGCGATCTTTTCTTCCTGACCGTCCTTCTCACGGAAGAGGATGAATGAAGAGCTTACCAGGTTAGAGCCCTTCTTGGTCTTGATTATCTGAAGAGCGGGACGAACAGTATCAGCAGTGGAGTAAGTAGCACCTCCGAGGAGAGCGTCAGCCTTGCCTGCCTTAACGAGCATAGTACCGAAGTAATTGGACTTGGAGAGAGCAGCACGGCACTCATCCTCAGTCATCTTGCCCTTTCTGAGCTCTACCATCTGAGCAACGAGGGACTCCATTTCGGGGTAAGAAGCGGGGTCGATTATCTCTGCGCCGTCGATATTGAAACCGCCGTTTGCAGCAGCAGCCTTTACGTCGTCAGGGTTTCCGCAGAGGATAACGCCCATAAGGCCTTCCTTGAGGAGCCTGTCAGTTGCTGAGAGGATACGGTTATCGCTGCCCTCTGTAAAGACGATAGTTTTCTTGCTTGCTTTTAAGTTTGCGATGAGCTTGTCAAACATTCCCATTGTAAAAACCTCCAAAGTAAAATTGTATACCAATATTATAGCACAGGCGGTAGATTTTTTCAATACCTCTCAGCATTTTTTTGTCAGCCCCATGATATTGAACCTGGGACAACATTTTTCCGTATATCAGGTAAGCAGTCAGGGAAAGACAGAGTTACTGCTGATTGTGCATTGTGACAAATATTTTCACAAGCCTGGTTACAAATTGGATGAATCGTTGACGATGCGAGTTTTTTGGGGTATAATATAAAATACATGGAGGGATGCCTTATGAGAAAACTATTCAAAACTTTGACAGCGATAATTACATCAGCAGCATTGGTGACAGCAGGCCTGACATCATGCGGAAATGCTGCATCTGGAGAGACATCTGATAAAATTGAAAAAGTGACAACTAAAGTTGAAAGTGCAGAGAATAATATAGGAGGAGATTATTATTCCGAAGAGGAATATGAGCAGATTGTTTTTTATGGCAATCAGGAAACGGTAGATTATAACGAAGTGCTGAGTGACAGCGGATTTAAATCGGCATTTTCAAATTTTACCAATCAGGACAATCCGTTGCAGCTCAAAACAGGTACCAGCGATAATGCTTATGCAGTTGAACCATATTGCATGGCATACATCAATTCATCCGGAGATGTAAGAAGAATAAACATATGGTGTTTTCCTGTTGTGGCTGATGGACAGTATATAGGAGTAGTAGGCGGAGACTGCCGTGGTTTCAACGGTGATAGATTTTTGTTTGACGCATCTGCGTCTATTTCTGAAAAGCTCAATACTGTTCTTGAGAAGGGGAATGTTGCGATATTTAATATTGCAGATAACGGCAGCAATGTATATGGCATAACAGAGGACGACGTGATAGTTAATTTAATGGGAAACACTCCATGTACGTTGAGCCCGACCTACGAAGAAATAGCTCAGGACTACAACGTTATCACCCCTGACAGGATAAACGAGAGGGTTTATCCGGATAATGGAGAGCTGCCTGAAGGAACGGATGCCGACTGGGAGGCAACCCCTGAGGAGAACATAGCATCTGCCCTTTCGGGTTCTCAGGAAGAGTACAGTTATGAGAAAATAACGTCCGGCTCTGGTTTCCAGGTAAGCTATGCACAGTTCACAATGGAGGAAAATCCACTTCATCTGAAAAACGGCACTTCTGCTGATGCGGCAGTCATCAGGCCCTTCAAGATAGCGGTAGCTGATGATGAGGGGATAGCCGGAGTGATGAACGTGTGGGAGTACCTGATAGCCTCCGGTGACACATATCTTGGAGTGATAAGCGCCGACTGCCGTTACGGAGAGAACGGCCCGGAGTACAACGACTTCACAGCATATCAGTTCATAGCTGACAAGCTGAATGAAGCACTTGAAAGCGGTGATATAGCAATATTCTACGACGGCACTGAAAACTACGGAATATATGAGGACGGCACAGTGATAAACCTCACCGGAACGGCTCCGTATACAGGCACACTTACCTTTGAGGAGGCCAATAAGGGAGTAAATCTCATAACAGCCGGCCGGATAAACGAAAAGCTGGATATAGGAGCATCCGGCATAGTGCAGGTATCAAATGAATGACCAATAAACGAGAACGTCTGCGGATGACGATAGTCTGCCGCAGACGTTTTTTATTGCAGTCCGGCCGTCAGGCTGAGACTGAAAAATATCTTTTTGTTGTGAGGGGAGAAGCTGCACAGCTTTCCGCCGGAGGTGAGCGTCCGGCCCTTTTTATCGGCAGCCGGTGAGAATGTGAACAGTCCGTCGCGGCGGTGGGCGGCTCTGAAAATGCTGCATGGAGTGCCGTCAACGAGGACTTCGAGCTGAGAGTCCCTGTTCATGAGGAGGATGCCGTCGGCAGTGATGTGTACCGAGTACGCAGGGGAGTCCTCAGAGAGCCTCAGCACGGCTCCCTCCGGGACTGAGAATACCTCATCCGCAGGCAGTGAAATGTCGCAGAAAAAGCGGTATATCAGAGCGCAGACAGCTTTCTCTGCGACTTGCAGCCTGTGAGTTATAGCCTTTACCGGGTCGGCAAGGAGCTGCCTGTACTCACCTATCTGAGCCTCGACAATGGAGTTGACAGCATCAGTGAACGATGAGCGGCAGCTAAAGAGCCGGAGCTCTTCCGGTGAGATGTTCTGTTCAGGCACAGCGTCAGCGTACATGGCCCTTGCCAGGTCCTCGTATGCCTGGTGGATCTTCTTTTTGGGGGAGTAGTAAGTCATCCCGGTGCCATGGGGGAGGCAGCACATATCAGCGAGCATATGGATAGCTCTGGTAAGGTGTTCGAGGCCTTTTTCCACGTAGCCTGCCTTGTAGAAGGTTACAGCCATAGTGTAGTCCTCCTCCATCATGGTACGTGCGCTCTTATGGAATCGGTGTACACCGTTTTTGTAGTAGCCGCCGGTTTTTCTCATCCTCATGCCGAAGGAATTGACAGCGGAGTAATAGTGCCAGCCGACGCCTTTTTCGTAGTCAGCGGAGTTATCGGGACGGCAGGCAAGGTCCACCATGAATTTCCTGTATGGTCCGAAGATCTCCTCGGCCTCCGGGATATGCTTGTAGAGCATAGGAAGCGTGCGGTAGATGAATGTCCTGTGGACGGAGATAGACTCGCTGACTCTCACATCGGCGTAGTGTTTTCTCAGTGACATCATCCTGAGAGTGACGTCCTTCCATTTCCCGAACAAAAGCATGGTCCTGCCTCCCTTAGGGCAACACCGCGCAAAGACCGCCTGACGTCTTTGTGCGGTATTGCCTTAGCAATAAATATCAATTTGATTATACACCTTTTTTAACAGCCTGTCAAACGGAGGTTTGCCGCAGGACACAAAAAAGGGACGCTTTTGAGCGTCCCTTTGAAGCATCAAAGAATAGAAATAAGGTATTTTCTGAGCAGAGCCTGGTCGAAAGCAGTTATGACACCGTCTTCGTCCATGTCGGCAGCGGAGCCGTCACCGAGGACAGTGGTATTTTTCAGAAGGAAGTTCTGGAGCATTACCAGGTCTGCAACAGTTGTCTTACCGTCAGCATTTACGTCACCGATGACCTTCTGAGGCTCAGAGGGCGAGAGGGGTTCGAGGATGAACTTCTGACCGTCGCCGCCCCAGAATTCCCACTGGCAGATGTTTGCACCCTCTTCGGTGCTTATCTCGAAAACGTCAAAGCAGGACTTATAGTCTGATGACGAAGTAAGGATAGAGTAGGAGCCATCCTTATTGCAGTTGAATTTGAATGTCTGAGCTGAGCTGCTGCCGGATGAGATGTTTGAGCCGTTTTCAGCGGAGCTGTTCTCAACAGTGATGAACTTGCCTGTTGCCGGGTCCATAAGTGCCATACCGCCGCCGGCGAGCTCAGTCACCTCCCAGACAGCCGCCTCGCTGCCCTGCTGGATATTTCCGCCGGAGCTGTTGAGGTAGAGTCCGCTGTTGAGGTTTTTGATAGTATATGTACCGGGATTTACGGCAGGGTATACAGGAGCGATGTTCCAGAGCTGGCAGGCATATTCATTGTAAGCGAACTGGTTGACATTTCCGCCGTTTTCGGTGGACCATTCAAAGACGTCGAGAGCGCCGCTGCCGCCGGAGCACTTGGATACGATACCGTAAGAAGTGCCGCTCTTTACCAGCTTGAAGAGCTGATTGTCAGCGCCTGTGTAGGACTGGAGCTCCACGTTGATACCGTCGTTTGCGGAATTTTCAGCTACAGCGATGCACTTGGACTCATCGCCCATAGAAACTATCCTGCACCACTGGCTGTCCACAGAGACTATCCTCCACTGCTGAGCCCAGGACTTGTTGAAGTCCCACTGCTGGATATTAGTACCTGCATCCAGCTTTCCTTCGGGGAGGTCAAGGGAGAGGCCGCTGTTTACATTTGTTATGAAATAGGGGACACCGCTCAGGAGGTCAGTGCCGCTGAGCTTAACAGAGGAGCTCACACCAGTAACTGTATCAGGAGCCATAACGAGCTGAGCAGAGGCATCGGACCAGTCGCTGAGAGAGGACCTTTCTGTGCCTGTGAACCCGGAGTTTTTAGCGCCCCATATAGTCTGGTTATTGCTGCCAACAGCGGTGAAGGACATTACCTTGGTGCCCTTTTCATTTTCAGCCGCCACAAAGTAGCCGCTGTACTTCTGACCGCCGATAGTCAGGGAAGCGGCAGCACTGCCGGCATCCTCCTCCCAGGTACCTGAAACTGCACCTGAAACGGAGTGGTCAGCGTTGAGGGTGATATTCTGATAGCTGATGATATTGCCGTCGGTACCGTTGCCGTGGTTGATGCATTCGTAGTCACCGACGATGTCTGATTCTTCGTAGCCGCCTGCTGAGAGCTGGTCTCCGCCGTACTCAAAAGGAGTGACCACAGGCCATCCCTCGGAATTGAAGTACATCTGGTGGACTCTCACCTCATGGTACTCAGTGCCGTCATCGAAACGTGCATGATAGAAGAGGTACCACTGGCCGTCATCGTCACGGAGCACAGAGTTATGTCCGCAGGCCATATATGCTTTGTCAATGGTACTGAACTTATAATTGCCCATTACCTTGAGACCTGTGCTGTCCAGGTTTGAGCTTGAGGACATGATGCCGGAGCGTCCGGCGGGGTCAGTGAAGGGACCGGTAGGGCTCTTGGAGCGGAAAACACGCATATTGTATCCGCCGTCAGAGAAGAGACCGCCGTAAGTAACCCAGAGGTAGTAGTAGCCGGTGTCGGCGTTGTACTCTATGAACGGACCCTCACCGGACTTATGGTAGCCGCCGGTGAGCTTGGTGCCGAAGTAGCTGTCAACCATTCTGCCGTCGGAGGTAGTGCCGGTCTTGGGGTGTATGCACTTACCGGTGGACTTGTCTATCTCCAGAGTGAATATACCGCCTGACCACGAGCCGTATACCATGTACATTTTGCCGTCGGTGTCATAGTAGATAGTTGGGTCAATGGCATTGGGGCAGACGTTGAAGTTATAGCCGGTTCCGCTGAACCAGGAGTTGTTGTAGGTGACTTCTCCGGCGGATATGAGCTCGTCGATATTGGTGGAGGTATACTTCCTGTTAACGTTCTTGGTGGAGCTTGTAGCATAGGTGTCATTTGAGGTGAATCCGGAGTAGATAAGGGTATCGACGAAGGTATATGGACCCTCGATATTTTTGGCAGCGGCATAGGCGATAACAGATGTGTTCCAGGTAGAAGAGGTACAGAAGTACATGAGGTAAGCGCCTTTGGAGCCGTCGGAGTTGATGTAATCAGGGTTGTAGATAACATCCGGAGCCCATACAGCAAAGCCGCCCTCGCAGTCACCAAGGTCCTCGCCGGCCCAGGCAAAGGCTTTCTGAAGGTTCTGTGAGAGGTTGCCGAACTCCACGTTATTGGTTTTGGCATATCCGTTTGAGAACCTTGTCCAGTTCTGGAGGTCGGTAGTTTTAGCGGCATCGATATGGGAGCCGAAAACGTAGTAGGTGCTGCCGTCCTTGACGATAGAGGGGTCATGGACGGAGACTCTTGACTTATTAGCCGCAGCGGAGACCTTATTATCCGGCGCAGGTGAGAGGGTACCGGCAGAGAGGGCAAGAACTCCGGCCACAGCGGCTGAAAACAGTTTAGACAGTTTCAAGAAAACTCCTCCTTTACAACATTTTAAATGGTGTAATAATTATAACATAGTCACATAAAAAATACAAGTAGATTTTAATGAAAAAACATGATACTTTGTGCAGTAAAAATGATGTTTTCTGTTCGTCTCTTATAAAACGTTGGTTTTCGATAGAAATTATTGTGTATTTTCGGAAAATTAATGTAAACTATTGACAAAACAGCGGAACCGTGCTAAACTGTAAGATGTAAAATATACCTTTTCAGGGGATAAGGGAGTTGGTATGATGCATTTATTAAAAAAGATAACATCAGCAGCAGCGGCAGCAGCAGTGGCTGTAGGCTCCGCAGCAGCAGTACCTCCGAAAACAGTTTCGGAGGCGGCCACCACTATAGTCATCTCACCGGACGACCGTTACGAGATAAACGGCGGAAAGTTTGAAGGCTGGGGAACGTCCCTGTGCTGGTGGGCAAATCGTGTGGGATACTCTGACAGCCTTGCACAGCAGACTGCGGACCTGTTCTTTGGCGACGAGGGACTTCGCATGAACATTGCCAGATTCAACATCGGCGGCGGAGACGACCCGTCACATGACCATATCACAAGAACGGACTCCAATATGCCGGGATACACAAAGTACAGCAACGGCAGTATTACCTATGACTGGACAGCCGACTATAATCAGAGAAACGTCCTCCAGAGGGCGATAAAGGCTGCGGGAGATGACATGATAGTGGAGATGTTCTCAAATTCTCCGCCGTACTACATGACAAAGAGCGGATGCAGCAGCGGAGGTACAGACCCTGCTGTCAACAATCTGAAGGATGACCAGTACGACGAATTCGCCGCCTATCTTGCAGAGGTCTGCTATCACTACAAGAATGACTGGGGCATCGACATACAGAGTATCGACGCAATGAACGAGCCTTATACGAACTATTGGGGAGCGTACAGCAAAAAGCAGGAGGGCTGCCATTTTGACCAGGGCACCACTCAGACCAATGTGATACTGGAACTCCAGAAGGCGATGAAGGCCAAGGGCATGGGAGATGTTATCATCAGCGGAACTGATGAGACTTCCATAGACACGCAGATAAGCTCATTTGAAAAGCTGTCAGACGCAGCCAAGAGCGCAGTAGGACGTATCGACACTCACACCTATAGCGGCAGCAAACGTTCCCAGCTAAAGGAGCTTGCACTTTCAGCAGGAAAGAACCTCTGGATGAGCGAGGTAGACAGCGGAGGAACAGGAGGCACAAATGCCGGAGAAATGGGTGCAGGACTCTGGCTGGCAGAGCGCATCACCACAGACTGCTCCGGGCTGAACTGTTCTGCCTGGATACTCTGGCAGGCCATTGACAACCACATCTCCTCGGCTGGCTACAACGGTAAAAAGGACTCCGGAATGGTGAACACCTCCGGCGGCTATTGGGGACTCGCAGTTGCAGACCATGACAACAACAAGGTGATACTCACCAAGAAGTACTATACCTACGGACAGTACTCAAGATATATACGTCCCGGAATGACGATGCTCAAGACATCCGGTCCCACACTTGCAGCCTTTGACGAGGAAAAGGGACAGCTTGTCATAGTAGCCTATAATTCCACTGGAAGTGCAGCGGACTACAGCTACGACCTGACTGGATTCACCCAGACAGGCAGCTATGCACAGATGATACGCACAAGCAATACCGAGAACTGGAAGGATGCAGGAACAGCAGCGGTCAGCGGCGGCAGACTCAGCGTTTCACTGCCAGCGAACTCCGTCACCACATTTATAATAGACGGCATGAAAGGCAGCAGAGCACTTGAAAACAAGATAGACATAACCGGCAGCATGACCACAGGAACAGATTCCTGGAAGAGTGCAGGCTCAACAAACTATGAGAAGGCTTTTGACGGAAATATGTCCACATATTTTGACGGCGTCAGCGCAGGCTGGGTCCAGGCAGACCTTGGAAAGGTCTATGACATCTCAGCTATCGGCTACTGTCCGAGAAACGGCTATGAGTACCGCATGACAGACGGTTCATTCAGCTTCTCAGAGGACGGAGTGAACTGGCACACTGCCTATACTATAACAGACAAGCCGGCCTTTGGGATGCACTATGCGACACGTTTCGCAGGAGGCAGCACAGCAAGGTACATAAAGTACTCCGTACCTGAGGGAGCACCTGCAAATAACTACAACACCGACAGCTCCTATTGCTGCAATATTGCAGAGATAGAGGTATACGGCACTCCCTCTGTCAAGGACAACTACACAAGGATAGTCCCGGTTGAAATATCCGGAAGCTCATCCTGGAAGGATACAGTCTCAGTGAACTATGAAAAGGCCTTTGACGGCGACCAGTCCACATATTTTGACGGACTCAGTGCAGGCTGGATACAGGCAGACCTGGGAGCTATATACGACGTGCAGGCAATAGGCTACTGTCCGAGAAAGGGCTATGAGTACCGGATGCCAGACGGCAAGGTACAAGTCTCAGTTGACGGCGAGACCTGGAAAGACATCTATACCATAACAGCAAAGCCTGAGTACGGCATGACCTACGTGAAGGACTTCACCGGAGCTTCGGAGGCACGTTACGTCAGGTACATCGTACCGGAGGGAAAGCCTTCAAACGGCTATAATGCCGACGACGTATACTGCTGTAATATCGCAGAATTTGAGATATACGGTGAAAAGACGGCTGACATCGTTGTAAAGGGCGACATCAACTGTGACGGAAGCGTCAATATAGGCGACCTGGTGCTGATGCAGAAGTACCTTCTTGCTGATGAGAAACTCACCGCAGAGCAGTACAGCATGGCAGACATGGACGGCGACGGAAGAGCAGACGGATTTGATATGGTCCTTCTCAGAAGAGCACTCACAGCATAAAACCCAGACCGCAGGGAGACCTGCGGTCTTTTTGCGTCATTGTAAAATATAGGTTAAATTTTGCTGTTTCACAACTCTGTCACATAATTTTCACCGTTTAAACACTGTATTCCCGTACTATAGTACTTTGTTGGAAAACACAATAATAAGCAAAAATCACAGGAAAACACATCGGAGGAATGAGAAATGAAACACTATCTCGAAACCACGGAGAAAGTGCTCGAAGAAGTAAAGAGTACAAGCTCCGGACTGACCTCGGAGGAGGCCGCTAAACGACTTGGGGAATTCGGCGAAAACAAGCTGGATGACCCGCCGAAACCCACGCTCCTTGCCAGGTTCATTGAACAGTTCAAGAACCCGATGATACTCGTACTGCTGGCAGCAGCAGTTATATCGGCCATAACCGGTATAATATCCGAGGGCAAGCTGGAGGCTGATGTGTTCATCATCCTGTTTGTAGTAATAGCCAATGCGGTCCTTGGAGTATATCAGGAGAACAAAGCAGAGTCAGCTATAGAAGCGCTCCAGGCAATGAGTGCCGCACAGAGCAAGGTCTACCGCTCCGGAGAGCTTGTAGTGATACACAGCTCAGAGCTGGTCCCCGGCGATGTTATCGCACTTGAAGCCGGAGACAACGTTCCAGCGGACTGCCGTATACTTGAAGCGGCAGCACTCAAATCCGAGGAGTCAGCACTTACCGGAGAGAGCGTGCCCTGTGACAAGGACAGTGAGGTCCTGAAGGGTGAGGACGTACCGCTCGGAGACAGAAAGAATATGCTCTATATGGGCAGCAGCATTGCCTATGGCCGTGCCGAGGCAGTAGTAGTTGCCACCGGAATGAATACCGAAATGGGTAAGATAGCCGGAGCTATCGCAGATGCAGAGGACGACGAGACACCTCTCCAGAAGAGTCTTGACCAGCTCAGCAAGATACTGTCTGTCGCAGTACTTCTTATATGTGTGTTCATCCTTGGACTGAACGTGGTGAAGATGCTTGTCAGCGAAGGCAAGATAACACTTCCCGGCTTCCTGGAGTCCTTCATGATATCAGTCAGCCTTGCAGTTGCAGCTATACCTGAGGGACTTGCCGCAGTTGTGACCGTAGTGCTTTCCATAGGTGTGACAAATATGTCCAAGCGTGGAGCGGTAATACGCCGCCTGACGGCAGTTGAGGCTCTTGGATGCGCCCAGGTTATATGCAGTGACAAGACAGGTACTCTCACACAGAACAAGATGACAGTAGTTCAGGAGAATACCGATGATAAGATGCTCCTTGCAAGAGCAATGGGACTCTGCTGTGATGCAGTCCTCAACTCAGACGATACAGTAGCCGGTGAGCCTACCGAAGCAGCACTGGTGGCATATGCTCACAAGTGCGGACTGAAAAAGTACGAAATGGAGGCTGAGACTCCCAGAGTTGCAGAGGCTCCCTTCGATTCAATGAGAAAGATGATGTCCACAGTACACAAGACTGCGAACGGCTATGTTCAGTACACAAAGGGCGCTCCTGATGAGGTGCTCAGACAGTGTACACACCTTCTTGTAGACGGCGACATCAGACCTATGACCGAGTCTGACCGCATGGAGATACTCCGCCGGAACAAGGAAATGGCAGACAAGGCACTGAGAGTACTTCTTGCGGCTTACAGGGAGTACGATGCTCTTCCGGATGAAATATCCCCTGAGAGCCTTGAGCACGACCTCATCTACATCGGAATGACCGGTATGATAGACCCTGTACGTCCGGAGGTAAAAGACGCTATCGGTCTTTGCCGTACAGCAGGCATACGTCCTGTAATGATAACCGGCGACCACAAAGATACAGCAGTAGCTATCGCAAAGGAGCTTGGCATCCTTGGCGAGGGCCAGAAGGCGATTACCGGAGCAGAGCTCTCAAAGATACCGGACGACGAATTCAACGAGCACGTAGGGGACTACAGCGTATATGCCAGAGTACAGCCTGAGCACAAGGTACGCATAGTCAACGCATGGCGCAAGAAGAACATGACCACAGCAATGACAGGTGACGGAGTCAACGACGCACCTTCCATAAAGAGTGCGGACATAGGTGTGGGAATGGGCATCACCGGAACAGACGTAACAAAGAACGTAGCAGACATGGTGCTTACAGACGACAACTTTGCAACTATCGTAGGTGCAGTTGAAGAGGGCCGCCGAATATACGACAACATCCGCAAGGCCATACAGTTCCTTCTCTCCAGCAACCTCAGCGAGGTGATCTGTATACTGGTAGCCACACTGGGACTTGGCAAGCTGACAGGCGGTTCCTTCATTATCTTCGGACCTGTACACCTTCTCTGGATAAACCTCATCTCCGACTGTTTCCCGGCAGTAGCTCTTGGAATGGAAGCAGCAGAGCAGGGAATAATGACACGCAAGCCCAGAAACAGCAATGCACACATTTTCTCTGACGGCCTTGGTGTTAACCTTCTCTGGCAGGGAATAGTAATAGCAGCACTCACCCTTGTATCCTACGTTATCGGCGCACAGACCTGTGCAGCAGCAGGTACAACAATGGCATTCATCACACTTTCAGTATGCGAGATGCTTCACTCATGGAATATGAGAAGCCTCAAGGGCTCAATATTCACAATGAAGAGCCATAATAAGATGCTCATTGGCTCTATAATCCTTTCCTTTGTACTCATGGCACTGATACTTTTCATCCCTGTGTGCAGAGATATATTCTCACTCACAAGCCTTTCCGGACTCAATTATCTCTGGTCAGTACTTGTAGCAGCAGCTATAGTTCCTATTGTTGAGATAGTAAAGGCATTTCAGAGAGCAAAGAAATAAGTTCATAATCTGAAACAGCAGACCGCTCAGGAATAACCTGAGCGGTTTTTTTGTGTGACTGCTTGCAATTGGTACGGCAGAATGATATAATGATAAAATGATGAACTGATAATGAAAAGGAGTGAAAAGTATGTATAAAGCCGCTATAAAGTATCTGACAGCCCTTGCTCTGGCAGTAATGACAGCAGTGCCTGCACCGCTTGCTGCGAGTACTTCGGAAAGCCGGGAAGAGGTGTTCTTTGAGGACTTCACCGGAGACAGCCTCGACACGGACCGCTGGCTCATTGCTGAGAAAAACTGGGGCGGAACTGTTACGGTGGACGGTGTGACGGAGGACTACAACGGCGGAGTCATAGCAGAAAACGTGGCAGTCCGTGACGGAGTGCTGGTCCTGACCGGACTGGGCAATGATTATACCGGCGAGCTGCGTGGCATAAACCGTGACAAGAGCCGCCGTGACGACGGAAAACGTTGCGGAGGTGCCATAGCGACAAGGGACTATTTCGGCTCAGGCAGCTATGAGATACGTGCAAGGATAGCTCCGGAGCTTGGCTGCTGTTCCGCAATGTGGACGTTTGAGTATGAGGAAAAATATTCCGGTGACCAGCTAAGTATAGTCAATCACGAGATAGACATCGAATTTCCCGGACGAGATGAAAACGGCGATTTTTCCCTGAGTCACGTGCTTTGCACGACCTGGGTGACTGAGGAGGACTACGTGACGAAGTCCGTTGACTGCGGCCCACAGGCAGACGGTGAGTTCCACACATATCGTTTTGACTGGCACACCGGCAGCGACAGTGAGGTACCGAGAGTGGAGTACTATTTTGACGGCAGGCTGACCTATACCTCCTATGACTATATCCCCACGAATGAGAGCCGTTTCTGGCTTGGACTGTGGTTCCCTAAAAATTGGGCAGGAAGCCCGGATTTTGACCAGACTGATCTTGAAGTGGACTATGTCAGGATAACTCCTTTCCATGAGAGCGGCGACACTCCCCAGCATGAGTCCTACCCTGACAGCGGCTGGAGTGAAAAGGCAGAGCTCCCGAAGGGGTGGCTGCTGTGGCATAGCTATGGCAGATACGCTGACCTTGACAGCCAGCTTTATCTGAGGGCTCCTGACGGGACTGTCAGCAGGATAAGCGGGGATTTTGTCCATGCAATGAACGGCAGCTTTGGCAGTACTCCGGACCAGATAGCGTTCATGGCAATAGACCAGAAGGCTGATGAGTGGGACATTTACATCAGCAGCGGAGGAAGGATATACGACCTCACAGAAAACAGCGGCTTCCGCAATGAGGACCCCAAGTGGTCTCCCGACGGAAGCAGTATAGTTTTCAAACGTGGCCGCTGGGACAGTGCCCAGGACGGGTTTGCATATGATCTTGCTCTCATTGACGTAAAAACCAGGGAGGTAACGATGCTTACCGATGACTTCGCAGAGGAGGCGATGCCCTGTTTTTCTGATGACGGGAAGTACATATACTATGCGAGGTACAGCGAAGGCATAGGCTCGATATACCGCCTTGAGCTCAGTACCGGAGAGACAGAGTCAGTTTACAGCGAGATGGGCGTCACAG
>ODAI011294069.1_pt1 | contig 13387 bp, 11 predicted proteins | sample 1539321 | NCBI WGS metagenome assembly ODAI01 (sample SAMN02144231, study PRJEB22623) | gut metagenome | biome: sheep rumen | host: Ovis aries | place: New Zealand
GAAGCTCAAATCCAAGCTATCTTGGCGATGACTTTAAGAAGATTAACCGGTATTGAAACCGATAAATTAGAAGCCGAAAAAGCTCAATTAGAAACCAATATTAAAGAATACAATCACATCCTTTCTAGCAGAGCCAACGAAATCGAAGTCGTTGTTAAAGAATTATTAGAGATTAAAGAAAAATACGCGGATGCGCGTAGAACTGAAATCACTAACGACGCTGCTAGTATTGATGACGAAGATCTTATTCCACAAGAAAATATCGTTGTTGCAATTACAAGAGGGGGATACGTTAAGAGATTAACTTCCGATTCCTTCAAGGCCCAACATAGAGGCGGTAGAGGAGTTAGAGGTATGTCTACTAACGAAAACGATATTGTTGAGAATATGGTCTACACCAAGACGCATACCGATTTACTCTTCTTTACAGACTTTGGAAAAGTCTACCGTATTAGAGGTTATATGATTCCAGAGTTCTCTAAAGCAAGTAAAGGTGTCCCAATTATCAACTTAATCAACATCGAAAAAGGTGAAAACGTTAAGGCTATCATCGCTTGCGATGAATACGCAGAAGATCACTACTTAATGTTCTTCACAAAATTAGGTGTTGTTAAGAAAACCCTTATTAGTGAATATGAATCCATCCGTCAAAACGGTAAGATTGCTATTTCTATGAGAGAAGGCGACACATTATTCGCTGTTAAAGAAGTCGAAGAAGATACAATTATTGGTATTGCTGCTAATAACTCCAAAATGGTTAACTTCCCATGCAACGAAGTTAGACCAATGGGTAGAACCGCAAGCGGTGTTAAAGGTATCGACCTCGCTGAAGGCGAAGAAGTTGTTGGTGTTACCACCTCCTTAGAAGGAAAACACATCTTAGCGATGACTTCTAAAGGATTTGGAAAACTCACACCTGTCTTAGATGAAGAAGGCAATATGATGTACCGTATCACTAAGAGAGGTGCAAAAGGTGTTACCACCTTAAAAGCTACTGATAAAGTCGGCGATTTAATCGCTGTTAGAGCAATTAACTTAGAAGATGACTTAATGTGCATTACTAACGCTGGTATTGTTATTAGAACTCCACTCAATCAAATTAGGATTTGTGGAAGAAATACATCTGGTGTCAAAGTTATGAACTTAGAAGGACGTCAAAGAATTGTTTCTATCGCAATTGTTCCACATGAAGAAATTGATGAAAACGCTCCTGTTGACGAGGAAGAAAATCCAGTCGAAGAAGCGAATATGGATGCATCAGTTGACACCTCTTTACCAAGTAATGAAGGCGAAGAATAATTAACCTAAATTTTGATATCAAATAAACATAATGTTTAATAGATTGGAAAATTAAAATATGATCGATATTAATTTAATTAGAGAAAAGCCTGAATATGTAAAAGAGGCTCTTAAAAAGAAATTATGGGACGCGGATTTTACTGAATTCCTTTCCTGGGATAAAGAAAAACGCGAACTCATGCAAATAGTTGAAAACGGCAAGGCAGAAATGAACAAATTATCTGCCTCCGTTCCAGCCGCTAAAAAAGCTGGTGAAGACGTTAGCAAGATTTTTGCTCACGTTAAAGAGATTGCTGCTAAAAACAAGGAATTTGAAGAGAAATTAGCAGAAATTGATGCAAAAATGAACGATTTCCTTGCTGCATTACCAAATATTCCAGATGATGATTTAGTTGGTGGCGGTAAAGAAAATAACAAGGTCATTAAAGTCGTTGGAGAAAAACCAGTCTTCAACTTCAAAATGAAGGATCACGTTGAACTTGCAGAAAGCTTAGGACTCGTCGATTATGATAGAGGCGCTAAGATTGCTGGTCGTGGAGCTTGGGTCTATACAAACTTAGGTGCTAGACTCGAATGGGCATTACTCAACTTCTTCATTTCTGAACACTTAAAAGATGGATATGAATTTATCCTTCCTCCACACTTATTAAATGAGCAAAGTGGATATGTTGCTGGCCAATTCCCAAAATTCAGAGAAGATGTCTTCTGGCTTGAAGGACTTGAGCCACAAAGATTCCTTCTCCCAACCGCTGAAACAGCGTTAGTTAATTTACATAGAGATGAAATCTTAAGCGAATCTGATTTACCAAAAAAATACTTCGCTTATACTCCTTGCTATCGTAGAGAAGCTGGTTCTTATAGAACTGAAGAACGTGGTATGATCCGTGGCTATCAATTTGATAAAGTTGAAATGGTTCAATACACAAAACAAGAAGATAGTGACGCTGCTTTCGAAGAATTAGTGAACAAAGCTGCTTCTTTAGTAGAAAAATTAGGATTACACTTCCAAATTTCTAAACTTGCTGCTGGTGATATTTCTCACTCCATGGCAAGAACATATGATATTGAAGTCTATATTCCTTCTATTGGAATCTATAAAGAAGTTTCTAGTGCATCTAACGCTAGAGATTATCAAGCAAGAAGAGGAAAATGCAGATATAGAGATGCTGAAACAGGCAAAACCAAATTCTGCCATACTCTCAATGCTTCTGGATTAGCAACTTCCCGTATCTTCCCAGCGATATTGGAACAATATCAACAAGAAGACGGAAGTGTTAAAGTTCCTGTAGTTCTCCAACCATTCATGGGTGGAATTAAGGTTCTTACTCCAGTTAAAAAATAATAAAAACATTAAGACTCCTAATCGAGTCTTTTTGTATGTAAAAAACATGCTATAATTTTGAAGATATGAAAACTCAATTGCTTTCATTTACTAAAGGCATATTAGCAGGCCTAGCTATTGGTTTAGGTGGTTTCTTATATGTTTTAATGGTCCATTTTGTGCAAGGTGAATTAGGTCGAGTCCTTGGTTCACTCCTATTTGCGGTTGGTCTATTTACTGTTTGTACATGCATGCTTCATTTATATACTGGAAAAATTGGTATGGTCTATGAAGGCAAACAAACAAAAGACTTTTATATCTCCTTGCCTGTTATGTTAATTGGTAACGCAATCGGTGCATTTGCATTTGGATTTGCTTTATGGGCAATATTTAAAGATACATCGGTGATGGAAACAGTTAATAGAATTTGTGCTTCCAGAACCACACTAACAAGCTTTGATGACTTTTTAGCGGTTATCGTTCAATCCACATTATGTGGGGTGTGCGTTTATCTCGCGGTTAAAGCTTTCTCACTTAATAGACTTAAACCAATTGGAATTCTCTTATTAGTCTTCTTTGTTTTTGTCTTTGTTTATTCTGGATTCCAACACTGTATCGCGAATATGTTCTATTTTGGATTTGGTAACCATATAAATGGTTATACATTTATCAATTTAGCGTTCTGTATTTTATTTAACTCGCTCGGTCCAATATTTGGAGTTTTACTTGTAAAACTAATCAAAAACATTCAAAAATAAACTACATCTTTAAATAATTATGAACAATTGGAAAAAGTGCAAAAATTGCATTTTTTCTTTTATATATCATCTTAAATATATATAATATGTGTGAAAGAGGTGTAAATATGACACTTAAAGAATTACGCAAAAATTGCAAATTAACCCAAAAAAAGGCTGCAGATGTTGTTGGTATGCCACTAAGAACTTATGTTAGCTATGAAACAGACGAAACTAAAGCGGATGCATTAAAGCTAGAAGGAATTAAAGACCGTTTAATGGAATACATTGCTAAAGATACTTCAATCCTAAAAGATAAAGTTCTTCTCATTACTGGCGGAACAGGATCTTTTGGTCACGCGGTTGTTGATAGATTCTTAAATACTGAAATTAAAGAAATTAGAATCTTATCCCGTGATGAAAAGAAGCAAGATGATATGAGAAAGGCTTATAACAACTCCAAACTTAAATTCTATATTGGTGATGTTAGAAACCTTGAAAGTATTATCGACGCTTTTAAAGGAGTTGATTATGTCTTCTCTGCCGCAGCATTAAAACAAGTTCCATCTTGCGAATTCTATCCAATGGAAGCGGTGAGAACTAATGTTATCGGTTCTGATAATGTTATTACTGCCTGTGTTCGTAACGGAGTAAAAAAGGCAATCTTCCTTTCTACAGATAAAGCGGCCTATCCAATTAACGCGATGGGTATCTCTAAAGCTTTAATGGAAAAGAATGTTATCGCTAGAAGTAGACAACTTCTCCCAGGAGATACAGTTCTTTGCTTAACTAGATACGGCAACGTTATGGCAAGCCGTGGAAGTGTTATCCCTCTATTCTTAAATCAAATTTCAGAAGGAAAACCAATTACTATCACTAATCCAGATATGACAAGATTCATGATGACATTAGATGATGCGGTTGACCTAGTCTTATACGCTTTTGAACATGGTGAACAAGGTGACTTATTCGTTCAAAAGGCACCAGCGGCGACAATCGACACTCTTGCTAAAGCAGTTATCGAATTAACTGGCAGTAAGACTGGCATCACATATATCGGAACTAGACACGGTGAAAAGTTATATGAAACCTTAGTCACTCAAGAAGAAATGTTAAAAGCGGTTGATCTTGGTAACTTCTTCTGTGTTAAAGCAGATAATAGAGACCTCAACTATGACAAATATTTCTCTAAAGGAAATAAGAAACTCAATTTAGGAGAAAGCTATACATCACATAACACTGGTAGACTCGATGTTGAAGGAATGAAAAAACTTCTTAGGAAACTCGAACTCTTCGGTGGACCAGTAAAGCAACACGAATAAATAGGAGGACTAAATCCATGAACTTCAAAGATAATGGAAAACTCAAATTAATGATTATCGTTGGCACTAGACCAGAAATCATTAGACTTGCTGCAGTTATTAACAAATGTAGAGAATATTTTGATACATTACTTGTCCATACTGGACAAAACTATGACTATAACCTTAACGGAGTCTTCTTCAAAGATTTAGGAATTAAAGATCCTGATATCTACTTAGACGCGGTTGGAAAAGATTTAGGTGAAACTATGGGTAATATCATCGCTAAAAGTTATCAAGTGATGGTAGAAACTAAACCAGACGCCGTCTTAGTCTTAGGAGACACCAATAGCTGCTTAAGTGTCATTGGCGCTAAACGCTTACATTTACCAATCTTCCATATGGAAGCAGGAAATAGATGTAAGGATGAATGCTTACCAGAAGAAACAAATAGAAGAATCGTTGATATCATCTCTGATGTGAACCTCGCTTATAGCGAACACGCGAGAAGATATCTCGCTGATTGTGGATTACCAAAAGAAAGAACCTATGTTACTGGTTCTCCAATGGCGGAAGTCCTCACCCAAAACTTAGAAAACATCAAAAAGAGTGATGTTCTCAAACGCTTAGGATTACAAAAAGGAAAATATATCCTCTTAAGTGCTCATAGAGAAGAGAATATCGACACTGATAAAAACTTCTATTCACTCTTTAACGCAATTAATGAACTTGCTAAAAAGTATGATATGCCAGTTCTATATAGCTGCCACCCACGTAGCAAAAAGAAACTTGAAGCAACTGGATTTAAACTAGATCCTAGAGTGGTTATGCATGAACCATTAGGTTTCCATGATTATAATAATCTTCAAATGAATGCCTATGCGGTCGTTAGTGATAGTGGAACCCTTCCAGAAGAAAGCTCATTCTATGCTTCCTTAGGAACTCCAATTGCCGCAGTATGCATTAGAACATCTACTGAAAGACCAGAAGCACTTGATGAAGCTTGCTTCGTTCTTGCTGGAATCGACACTAAAAACCTTCTTCAAGCAGTGGAAGTCGCAGTTATGAATAAAAGTGGTTGTAAACCAGTAAGTGATTATACTGACACTAATGTCTCTGATAAAGTAGTTAAACTCATCCAATCCTACACCGGTGTTGTTAACAAAATGGTGTGGAGAAAAGAATAATCTATGAACGTTTTAGTTACAGGATCAAATGGCTTTATCGGTAAGCATATGTGCTTACTATTAAAAAGAAAAGGTCACACTGTATTTGAATACGATTTAGGTTCAACAGAAGATGAACTTAGAGATTATATCTCTAAAGTAGACTTTGTTATCCACTTAGCGGGTATTAATAGACCATTAACCACTGAAGAATTTTATAACGGTAACACTAACTTCACAAAGAAGGTAGTCGACTTAATAAAAGAAAGTGGAAAGAATACTCCAATCATTATGTCTAGTTCTATCCAAGCCAGTTTAGATAATGATTATGGTAAGTCTAAAAAAATGGGAGAAGATTATCTTTTCTCAAGTGGACTTCCAGTATATGTTTATAGACTTGCTAACGCATTTGGTAAATGGTGTAGACCAAACTATAATAGTGCGTGTGCTACTTTCTGTTATAACATTGCTCATAACTTGGATATTCAAATTAGAGACCGCGAATATGTTGTTCACTTTAACTATGTCACTGATATCGTTGAAGAATTCTTAAAAGTGGTGGAATTAAAGGAACATAAAGGAGAGAAAAACATCCTCTATGTTAATCCAACATATGACTGTTCTTTAGGCAAATTAGCGGACCTCTTATATTATTTTAAGGGCGAAATTGAAAGTGATAGACATCTTCCAATCATTCATGATGAGTTTGAATTAAAACTCTTTAAGACATTCTGCGATTATCTATCTGAAGAAGGATATACATATAACTTTGCAGAAGATAATAGAGGAAGTTTTGAAGAATTATACAAATCCAAAAAGTGGGGGCAAATAAGTGACAATGTTGCTTACCCTGGTATCACTAAAGGTGGCCACTATCACACATATAAAAAAGAAATCTTCTACACAGTCATTGGCAAAAGTGAAATCAAACAAAGAGATATCAAGACTAACGAAATGATTACTGATGTAGTTGATGGAAGTCATCCTAACCCAATTAATATTAGAGTTGGATACACTCATCAAATTAAAAATATTGGTGACACAAACACTCACACAATAATGTGGATCTCTGAAATCTATAATCCAGAGACTCATGATACCTATAGAGAAGAAGTAGAGAAATAAACCTCTATTTTTTTCTTAACAAATTAGTGCCACTTTGGCACTTTTGTTTTATAATAAATGTATGAATTTAAAAGAATTAAGAGTGAGTAAAGGACTATCACAAAAAGATGCATCTTTTTTTCTTTCAATCCCTTTAAGGACTTATAAAAGATTAGAAAATGAACCTAACTATTCAAAGAATAGTAAATATTCATATGCCTTAAACAAACTAAGGGATTATAAGAAAGAAGTGGTGAACAATAAATCTTATAAGATCACTGTTGTCGGTGCTGGATATGTTGGCCTCTCTTTAGCGGTCCTACTTTCAACAACTAACAAAGTAAATATCATTGATATAAACGAAGACAAGATTAATAAAATCAATAATCGTGAGCCAATCTTTGTTGATAAAGATATTGAATACTATCTTAAGAATAAGAAATTAGATTTAGTGGCCCACAACATTGATTTAGACATTTATAAGAATAGTGACTATGTCATTATTTCAACTCCTACAGATTATAAAGAAGAAACTAAATCATATGATATGAGTAATGTTATTAACACGATTAGAGATGTTAGAAGTGTTAATAAGGATTGTTTAATTATTATTAAATCAACTTGCTATATTGGTTTTACTGAATCACTTAATGATCCAAACATTATCTTTTCTCCAGAGTTCCTTAGAGAAGGAAACGCTCTTAAAGATAATCTTTATCCAACTAGAATTATTATCGGTGGAGATAAAAATAACAAAAAGGTAAAAGAGTTCGCTAACTTACTTACTAGAAACGCTTTAAACTCACCTCTAACGCTTTATATGTCTAGTAGTGAAGCGGAAGCAGTAAAACTATTCTCTAATGCTTATTTGGCTCTTAGAGTGTCTTATTTTAATGAAATGGACTCTTTAGCGGCCTCCTATGATTTAGATTCAAAACTAATCACCCAAGGAGTGTCACTAGATCCTCGTATTGGAGATTATTACAATAACCCATCTTTTGGTTATGGAGGATATTGTCTTCCTAAAGATACGAATGCATTAATATCTCAAATGAAAAATGTCTCTAACAACGATTTAATTACCGCGATTTCTAATAGCAATAGAAGTAGGAAAGAATTCGTTGTTAATGACGTTCTTAAACTTATCAAACTAGATTCAACTGTTGGAGTGTTCTCTCTTTTATCCAAATCAAGTGGAGATAACACTAGATATTCCGCGATCAAAGATGTAATAAAAGGTTTAGAAAACAAAGGAATTAAAATCCTTATCTATGATAAAAACAAAATGAGTCTTGATGACTTTAAAAAGAAAAGTGATTTAATTATCACTAATAGATATGATTCATCTTTAGATGATGTAAAAGAAAAGGTCTACACTAGAGACCTGTTCAAAAGAGACTAAAAAAGACGAAATTATTCGTCTTTCTTTTCTTTTTCTTCTTCTATTTTTCTAACGAGGTCTTCTTTGCTCTCGCCATATTTTTTAGCTTTCGCTTTTCTTCCAAAATATACAACTACATATCCAATTGTTACCGCTAACAAGATAGAAATAACTGACATTGCTGCTGTAACTCCAACTAACATTCCCACAGAGACTGTAGTTTTAATATCACTCTTATCTAAGGTATAGAAAATCATCGCAGCCCCTAAAGAGACGCCCATACCTAAGATATTAAATAAGACGCTATAAACAAACATACGACTCTTAACTTTAAATTCTTTAAAGTAGTCGACATAAACATAAGTATTTAAGAATAATCCAACGGCCGCGCATATAAAGAATAAGATAGTGATTAATTTACCAATCATCGCATTGCAGAATCCGACAGAAGAAGCAAAACCAAATAAGAACGAGGAAATGGTTAAGAAGATAAAGTGATATTTGTTCTTCTTGATATTATTAATATCCATCATTACATAATTCTTAAATTCTTTGAATTTATCATCTTTTTGTTTTGATGGTTTTTCTTCCTCAGAAGATTCTTTTTTCTCTTCAACTACAGGAGCTTCTTCTACTGGAGCAACTTCTTCTTTAGTAGGAGTCTCTTCTTTCTTTTCTTCGATTACTGGTTCTTCTTTTGGTACAAAGAAAAGATAAGATGTTTCGTTTAATCCGGATTCATTAAATACCTCTTCAACTTCTCCCTTATATAAGGAGATGCCATTTTTTACTTGGTAAATAATGAAATATGGTTTGAATTCTTTTACGACATTAAATAATTCACTAGTCTTATTTTTACTACTAGATAAATCTATGACTTTAATCTTTTTAAGTGCAGCGACTTTATTAATCACTTCATCTTTTTGGAAATTTTCTAAAGGAAAGGCAAAGAAACAAGACGCTGATTCTTTGATATTAACTTGGAGAATAAAAACATTCTCTAAAGAGATCTTTTCTTCGCTTTCATCAAAAGAGATATTTAAAGTTGAATAATCTTCACGATTAATGAGTTCTTTCACTAAAGAAGTAGAGGCAGTAACAACATTTAAACGTTCTGAATATTCAGAAATAGAGTTATCTGGTAAATAAATTTTCATCATAATTATTCTCGCTTATTGTATCACTATTTAAACAAACAAAAAAAGACACAATATTAGAATAGATTAACGATTCTAATAAACTCTTTGACTAACGGTTTACTATTTTAAGATTGAAAGCAAAACCGATATAATGAATTTAAGGTGGTAGAAAAAAATGAAGTTTTTTAAATGTAAACACTGCGGCAAGATTATCGCAGTAGTCGAGGAAAGAAATGTTCCAACAATTTGTTGTGGCGAAGCTATGGAAGAATTAGTGCCAAATACTCAAGATGGTGCTCATGAAAAACATATTCCTGTTTACCAAATAGAAGGTAATGTTGTTCACGTCACTGTTGGAGAAGTTGAACACCCAATGATGGACGCTCACTATATCCAATGGATTGCGTTAGAGACTAATATGGGTAACCAAAGAAAAGTCTTAAAACCAGGACAAGCTCCAAAAGCAGATTTTGCTCTTTTACCAGGTGAAAAAGTTGTCCGAGTAGTGGAATATTGTAACTTACACGGTTTATACGCGACCAAATAATAATTAATTATTAGACAATCAAACTGGTTCATCATGAGCCAGTTTTTTGTATAATTAAGTAGCATGAGAAAAAATAGATTATTATTCCCTGTTTTACTTGTTGGGATGCTTGCTATAACGTCATGTTTTTCTAAACCTCAAACTAGAGAAAAAGAAGAATATGTGGTTATTGAAACACCATCCAAAAGAATGCCAGCGGAATTTGAACCAGTATCAATTGTAAAACTTTGTTATCCAGAGATGATGCCTTTAAGTGCATATAAATTAATTGCTGATCACAATAAAATATTAGTGCTCGTTCACCCAAATAGCCGTGGTAATTCCCGTATAGAAGAAGCAACTTCTAGATTTACTGCTGCAAACATAAATATGGAAAACGTGACGTTTCTTGATATGAATTTGGATGGAGATCGCGAATATTGGATTAGAGATTTTTCTCCATTTTATGTCTTTGATGAATTAAATCTCTCAGCAGTGGATTTTACATATAATCGCCCATTAAGAGTAAATCAAAATAATGTTCCATCTCGATTAGCAACATATCTAAATATGCCTTATTCCAAGATGGATTTAGTCCATACAGGTGGTAACTTAATGCAAGACGGAAGAGGCACCGCTTTTAGTGATGATCTTGTCATAAGTGAAAATAACAATAATGAAGAAAAAGTTCGCCAACAAATGAAAGAATACACTGGCACTGATAACTATGTTATCACCATTGATCCACAAGGTGATTATATTGCTCATATCGATTGCTGGGGTAAGATTGTTGCGCCTGATAAAATCGTTGTCGCACGTTTACCAAAAAGTCACGAAAGATATAGTTATTATGAAGAAGTTGCTAGAGTACTAGAAAACACAACTTGTGCATATGGTTATAACTATAAAGTTTATCGTATTGATGAACCAGGTAACCAAGTCGCGCCTTATACAAATTCATTAATCACAAATAACTATGTCTATATGCCTTTAGGGGAAAACGCTCAATATAATCAAAGAGCAATAGAAACATATAAGGAAGCTTTGCCAGGATACACAATCATTGGAGTGGAAGGATATAACTTTGATGATTATTATTGCTTCTTAAACACCGATGCACTTCACTGTCGAACACATGAAATTCCTGATAAAGATATGCTCTTTATTGATTCTAGAGAAGTAGTAAATGGAAAAGTCCAATTAAAAGATAATTATCTAGTTAAAACAAATGTTGTGTCTTATGCGAAAAAAGAAATCAAAGAAGTGAAACTTCGTTATTCAATCAATAATAAAGGATATGTCACTGTGGATATGGATAAATATGAAGACACTACAAACTATACCTATTACTTTAAAAATCTAAAAAGTGGTGATGATGTTAAATATTACATCACCGCAGTAGATAAAGGTTCACATAGTAGTGTTGATCCTACCTGTGGAGAGTTAGACCCACATCACTTCGTAATTGAATAAAAAAGAACCGGTTGTTGCCGGTTCTTATTTTATAAGAATTTTATTAGTATTCGCAGCTATAAGAAAGTGAAATAGTGGAAAAATCAACTTTCATTCCTACGCAGCAAGATCTATATCCATAGTCTGTTGTTGGTGCATCACAAGTTGAAGAATTTTTTGTGAATGTTCTAACTGCTTCATTTAAGAATAAATGTTCAGTGTCAACTTCTTCTGAGGCTCCTGGAGTGCTACCACAGCTATATGAGAACCAGCTATTAAAGCTAACACTATAATCGCTAAAGTTTTCTAATTCTTCATATACGTATGTGTATTTATTTTCGTCATAATGATAATTCTTACAAACGATACAAATCATTTGGTCAGCAATAAACGCTAATCCACCTTCCTCTCCTAAATTTTCTTGATAAGTATATTCTTTATGCGTATCTTTTGGATTCCAGGTGTAACCATATGTTCTATCACTTATTAAAGAGACACATGAATTTTGATTATCGAATATTAATTGCTCACCAACAATATCGTTTTTTGAATTCGCATGGACCAAAACCACTAAATCAACATCGTTTCTTCCTGATGTGGTTTTAAATAAGAATCCATCATATGTGTCACCATATTCGGAGAAGTTATTTAAGTGTTGAACAAAGTTCCAGTTGGTTAATGTGTATTGAGCTTGTGTTTTATTGGTGTTCGCAAAAGCGTTTCTACTAATGCTGCTAGTAGATGTAAATGCGGTTGCGCCAATTGCAACAGAACAACCTAATGCAGATAAAGATAGAAATACACTTTTCTTTTTCATAAAACCAACTCCTTTGCGTGAGTACATACATAACACGCGTGAGTGTGTCACAAATGTGTCACATTTATGAAAAACATATAGTAACTAAAATAAAAACCGGAATAACATCAATTCTCAAATATTAATGCCGTTTAAAATATTATTCCTTATCATTAGTTTTCAATTTCAGTTGTCCGAAAATTGTGGACAACTGTTTTTGCATAACTATTACGCAAACATTATTTTAGCTATGCTTTTTTTCGGTTTTTAATTCTTTTAAGAGCGCGCTTTTAATATTTGTAATATGTTGTCTAAAATAATTTGGCCTTCCGCTCTCCCAGGCTAATATTCTAGATACTTTTCTTTCCAATTCAGCTATTAATTGCTTATTTTTTATCTCATGAATTTGCCCTGAGTAATAGTTTTTATATTCTCTGTCAATATATTTATCAGTAATTGGAATGACATCAGAAATGAAAAATATAGATTTAACTGTCGTATTACCTATATGGTAAAAGCAAGATTCTATTCTGTTTTCTGGCAGATTAAGATAGTTTTGAATTCTTTCTGTTGCTTGTTTGCTTCTGTGTTCACAATTACCGACCGGAATTGCATAAAATAACCCATCAATTTCTTTAGATTCAATAATACAAACAATTGGACGCTCCTTAGAATCATTCCACTCGCCACCTAGCGACCGGATTAAATCATATATTTCTTGCTTTGCAAAATACATTCCGTTTTTAATCATCTGAACAAACTCCTTTAATAAAAAAAGCAATGTTATTTGGGCCACATTGCGAAGGTCGTTTGTCTCAGACGATGTTATGAGATCACATCGTGAAGATCTTTTGTATCACGCAATGTATAAGTGACATTGCTAACACTCATTGTATTAGCGTTTTAAAGTGCGCCACCACGAATCGGACAGGCTTAAGGCCTCTGTCCTGATGAATTGGGTGGTCTTTTTTCCATCCCAATCCTTAACTATAATATACCAAAATAATTTCACTAAATCAATTAATCTAAAGCGTTTTTTATAAAATAAAAACCGGAATAACATCATTTCCGGTATATCTTATGCAGTTGGTAGCTGAGGACGGATTTGAACCGCCGACCTTAGAGGTATGAACTCTCTGCTCTAGCCAACTGAGCTACTCAGCCA
>ODAI013085989.1_pt1 | contig 13387 bp, 5 predicted proteins | sample 1539321 | NCBI WGS metagenome assembly ODAI01 (sample SAMN02144231, study PRJEB22623) | gut metagenome | biome: sheep rumen | host: Ovis aries | place: New Zealand
AAGATATCGAGCGGCTGTTTTCGCCGTTCGAGCGTGCAGATGAGATAAGAAACCGTTCGATCGAGGGAACAGGACTTGGAATGAGCATCGTAAAACGGCTCCTTGCACTTATGGATTCAAACCTGAAGGTAGAGAGCGAATACGGCAAAGGCTCCGAGTTTTCTTTCGAGGTGGTTCAGCAGGTACAGAACTGGAGCAGAATGGGAAACTATGAGTCAAACTATATCCACAGTATAGAAACTGCCGTGGATTACAGGGAGAAGTTTACTGCTCCGAGCGCAAGACTGCTTATAGTTGACGATATAGAGATGAATCTTGTTGTTGCATCGGGATTGCTGAAAAAAACAGAAATAATGATAGATACATCGCTCAGTGCGAAAAATGCACTTATACTGACTCAGAAGAAAGAATACGATGTTATCTTCATAGATGACCGTATGCCGGGAATGGGCGGCGTTGAGATGCTAAAGGCGCTGCGTGAGAGCGAGGGCAATCCCAACAGGAACAAGCCGTGCATAGTTCTTACGGCAAATGCTGTCGCTGGCGCAAAAGACAAGTACATAAAAGACGGATTTGAAGATTATCTTTCCAAGCCGATAGATGCAGAAGAGCTTGAAAGAACTCTGCTTATGTATCTCCCGAAGGAAAAGGTGATAATCACACACGAAAGCATAGACCGTGTGATAACAGGTGCAGAAAACAGTGATTCAGCCGCAGGCTTTGAACAGTTAAAGCACTATATAGGAAACGATGACAAGCTGTTTGATGCTGTTTCGAGAATGATGGAGCATACAAACATAAAAAAATGATAAATCGGTCTGTACGGCTGATTTTGATAAAGGGGGTGATATGGGTTGCAATACAATATGATATTTGAGCTGGCTGCATTTCCGTTTATACTGGGACTTTATCTGTTCCTGAAGATCAGATATAAGAACAGAACGGAAAAAGAAAAATCATTCTCCAGAATGGTTTTCTTTGTTATGCTTGCCGACATACTTGATGTCGCGATCGTCTTCTTCAATTATAACAGTTCAGTACCGAGCGGCGTAATAATAATACTCAATACATTCGATCATCTGAGCGCTGTATGTGCGTCTTTCTGTACTGTTATGTATATATATGCGTACATACCGGAACGGCGTATGACCCGGATCGTATCCAGCGTAATAAACCAGATAATGCTCGTTGTTGTTACTGTATTGTATCTGCAAAACCTTATCACCGGAAATATTCTCGGATATGATTCTAACCGCGGGTATTTTGAGGGACCCCTGTTTCTTGCTGTAGCTTATGGGGTACCGCTGTACTTTGAAATATTTGCATTAGTCGTTATGATAAAGTACCGGAAATATTTCCGATCAGCTCAGCTTGTGGCAATGACGGGCAGCTCAGTTGTACTTATGGTGTTTTCGGTAATGCAGCTTACATTGCTTCAGGGATATCTGCTGAGCTTCTTTGCTTCGTCGCTTGCAATGTATATACTGTTTTTGTCGCATGAAACCCCTGACTATTACGCACTTGAGCAGGCTTTGGTGGATCTTGAGCGTTCAAAGGAAGAAGAACATGAAGCAAAGCTGAAGGCAATTGCTGCGGACGAAGCCAAAACGCAGTTTCTCTCTCAGATGTCTCATGAGATAAGAACGCCCATAAACGCGATAATGGGTTATAATAATATAATAATGGAAGACACCGATGAGGCTGCAACGAGAGAATATTCCAGAAAAGCAAGACTTGCCGCAAGAAGATTGCTTGATTTTTTTGAAGGTGTTTTCAGCTTCATAGATATTGAGGGAAGTGAAGAACGTCTCCGTGAGATCGCTGAAGGTGACGATGAAGTTTCAGATGATCCTTCCTATGACGATGAAAGTATATCCAGCCCATTTACAGGAGCGGAAGAACTGAATATCCTCGTGGTCGATGATACTGAGATGAATGTTGATCTTCTTGTGAGGATCCTGCGTACTATGGGTTTCGGCACTGATTCGGCTCCGGACGGTGAAAAGGCGCTCGAACGAATACGAAGCAATAAATATGATCTTATATTCATGGACTATATGATGCCGATAATGGACGGCATGGAAGCTATGCGCGTTATCAGGCAGGAAAAACTTTGTGAGAGCACACCTGTGATAATGCTTACCGCAAATACCATAAAGGGTGAGCGAGAGAAATTCCTCAATGCGGGATTTGCAGAATATGTCACAAAGCCATTTACTGTTCAGTCAATAAAGGACGTAGTTCTAAAATATCTTCCCGTAGATGAAGAAAAGCTGAATCAGGCATCGTGGGAGCCTGAGTGGCGTATGCTTCAGAAAGAACTGCCTTTTCTGCGTCTTTCATCAGCAAAGGAATACTTTCTTTCAGACGCTGACTTCTATGTTGCTGCTTTAAACGATTATGCAACCACAAAGATAGTTCAGAAGCTGGAAGAATATGTTGAGAGATCAGACTATTACAATTATCGTGCCGCATTATGCTCGGTAAAGGATTCGTCGAAACTTATCGGTGCTGACAGGATCTCCGCGAGAGCGGCAGAGATCGAGAAACTTTACATGAAGGGCAATATCGAAGAACTTCGTGTAAAGCACATAGCATTCACAGAAGAGATCAAAAAAATGCTGAAACAGCTTGCTTCTGCTCTGTATCTTACTGAAAGAGAGACCGGTTCTCTCAGTGAAGCCGGACAGTTTGACGCAAGACCCCTTATACTTGTTATAGACGATGATTCGGTTCTCTGCACAGCGATAGAGAACATACTGAAAGATTATTACCGCGTAATTCCGGTAATGACCGGCGAAGAAGGCATCATACGCGCTCAGGAAGATGCACCGGCACTGATATTGCTTGATGTGAACCTTATCAGTATGAACGGGTTTGATGTTATAAGGGCGCTGATGTCGATCGAAGAAACTGCCGAGATACCTGTGGTGCTAATGACAGCCGATGATAACGGAGAAGCCGAGATAAAAGGCTTCAAGAACGGTGCGGCGGATTTTATCAGAAAGCCGTTCATTCCGGAGGTGCTTATCAGGCGTGTTCGCCGCATAATCGAGCTTTCAGCGCTCCAGAAGCATCTGCGGCGTGAGATAGTCCGTCAGACCGAAAAGATAGGTCATCTTTCAAGAGAAGTGATGCTTGCGCTTTCAAAGGCAGTCGATGCCAAGGACAAATACACGAACGACCATTCACAGAGGGTCGCTAAGTATGCCTCGTGGATAGGAAAGCAGCTCGGAAAATCAAAGCAGGAGCAGGACGATCTCTATATCATCGGACTGCTGCATGACGTCGGAAAGATAGGTGTACATGAGGAGATAATAAACAAGCCCGGAAGACTTACCGATGAAGAATATGCAGAGATCAAAACGCATACTACCGTAGGCTATGACATACTGAAGGTTATCACAGAGATGCCGGAGGCTGCAAAATGCGCACGCTGGCACCATGAAAGATATGACGGAAGAGGATATCCTGACGGGCTTGCCGGTACGGATATCCCTGAGAATGCCCGTATTATATGTGTTGCCGATGCATACGACGCAATGACTTCAAGACGATCATACCAGGCTCTTAAACCACAGCAGGAAGTCCGCGATGAAATGATCCGGTGCCGGGGAACACAGTTCGACCCGATAATTACTGACGCTATGGTGCGCATTATAGATGAAGATACGACTTATGAACTACATGGTTAAGGAGGGACGATTATGAGTGTTAAAATACTCATAGTTGATGACAGCAGGGTAGAACGCAATTATCTTACAGGGCTGCTCAGAGCTCTCGGAATGGAAGCCGACTCTGCCGAAAGCTGTGATGAGGGTGTTAAGCTTGCCGCAGAAAATCAATACGACATAATGTTTATTGATTATTTTATGCCGGATTCAGACGGTGTGCATACTCTCAAGGAGATACGCAGGGGTGAGAACAGCAGGAATAAGGATACTCCCGCAGTTGCACTCGGTACAGCTGACAATTCAGAGGGAAACGACTTTTTTATTCACCAGGGATTTCAGAATTATATCGAAAAACCTGTAGATCACGAGCTGCTCCACGCATCGCTTCTCATATATCTGCCTGAGGAAAAGAGGGCGGAGATCGGTGCTGACAAGGCTGCACCGCCTGAAAACCGTCTGCTGCCGGAGAAATACGACTGGCTGTATGATATCGAAGAGATAAATGTTGAGAACGGCGTGAAGTTCTGCGGCTCGGATGAAGCGTTCATTCAGGCCCTGGAGATCTTCTTCAACTCGATACAGCCGTATTCCGACGAGATAGAGAAATATTACACCAAGGGCAGGTGGAAGAATTACACCATAAAGGTCCACGCGCTTAAGAGTTCGGCAAGAATAATAGGTCTTGCGGAGCTGTCAGAACTTGCAAAACAGCTTGAAGCAGCCGGGGACGCGAATGATCTTGAATTTATACACGCAAAGACCGGCGAGCTTCTTGAATGGTATCGCTCGTTCAGGGAGAAATTCAGTCCTCTTCTGCCTCCTGCCGAAGACGATAATGACAAGCCAATGGCTGAGCAGGATTTTCTTGAAGATGCATTTTCGTCTCTTGAAGAATTTGCCGGACAGATGGACTTCGATATGACCGAAGAGGTGATAAACTCTGTCAGGGAGTATCGTCTCGAACCTGCGGACAAGGAGATATTTGAAGAAGTGTGCAGGGCATTTGATGCTTTGGATTGGACAGCACTCTCAAAAGCCGCACATAAATACATAGAACGCATTTACGGCAGCAGCAATGGCTGATTGCTCATCATATACAGAAAGGATCACATAAAATGCTGAAAAATGTAATGATAATCAGTACATCGGAGAGCTTTGCAATAAAGTCGATGGAGCAGAAGCTGCTTGCAGTGGAGATCACCGCGTATCAGGTCGTTGCGAGGATAGCCGAGATAGGTGCCGGGATCGACAGGGCAGGTATCATTGTGTTATATCTTGACGAGAGAATGGCTGCAATGACCGCTTCGCTTCAGAATATGCTTTCTTATCTGAATGACAAGCTGTACGAATCGAATAAGATGCTAATAATCATAGCAAAGCGCAAGGACTATGAGACAGCTATGCGCTACATATCGGAGGATTTCGTACTACAGTTCTTTGACAGACCAATGAATATGGAAGCATTCGTCCAGACGATATTTGAGTATATGAATGCAGGCGAAAAGAAGCTTGATGATAAGGGAAAGATCGTCGAAGAAGAAGGAGCCGAGGGCGAAAATCAGCAGCAGCAAAAGCGCAAGTTCACAGCCGATATGGCGGCGGTAAAAAAGAGAAAGATACTGCTTGTTGACGATGACGCATCATATCTGAGAATTATCAGAAACTGGCTGAAGGACGGCTATGATGTCGGAGTAGCAAGTTCCGGACTTCAGGCAATAATGTGGCTTGCGAAAAACGATGTTGACCTGATACTGCTGGATTACAAGATGCCTGTGGCAACCGGCGCTCAGATCTTCGCAATGCTGAAAAATGACTCACAGACAAAGAATATCCCTGTATTCTTCCTCACCGGAAACAGCAGCCGCGACAGCGTAATGGAGATCTTAAAGCTTAATCCCGAAGGCTATCTGCTCAAAACATTTGACCGCAAGGCTCTTCTCACAAGACTTGAAGAATTTTTCGAGTTCCGTTAGAGCGATCAGGATCTCCGCGCCTTCGATACGGAGATCATAAGGGTATCACTAAAAACCGCTTTGAAATCAAATGGGTTTTTAGAGGTACCCAATATTATTGCACAGAGCGATCGGATCTGCTCTGTGCTTTTTTATTGAGAAGAAATATTTCGGGTCCCGCTTTATCGGTTTTCGTCTTCACACATTTTTCTGAATTTTCTTGAAAAAAATATTGCAATTTTTGCGCTGATATGATATAATATTACAGTATGTGTTATTGCTTCGGCAAGCGAGTATGAACGTTCTTGAATCCTTTATATATGAACAGCTTGCTTGCCGAAGCAATAAAGTGAGAAATTAATATGGGGGAATGTACTATGCCAAAAAGACAGGACATCAACAAAATCATGATAATCGGTTCGGGACCAATTATCATCGGACAGGCTTGCGAGTTCGACTATTCGGGTACTCAGGCGTGCAAAGCGCTCAGAAAGCTCGGATATGAGATCGTTCTTGTAAACTCGAATCCGGCTACTATAATGACCGACCCCGATGTTGCGGATATCACATACATCGAGCCGCTGAATCTTGCAAGACTGACACAGATAATCGAGAAAGAGCGTCCGGATGCGCTGCTGCCGAATCTCGGCGGACAGTCGGGACTGAACCTGTGTTCTGAGCTTTCAAAAGCCGGTGTCCTTGATAAATACGGAGTAAAAGTCATCGGAGTTCAGGTAGATGCGATAGAAAGAGGAGAAGACAGGATCGAGTTCAAGCATACTATGGAAAAACTCGGTATAGAGATGCCGAGGAGCGAGGTCGCTTATTCCGTAGAAGAAGCTGTTCAGATTGCCGAGAAGCTCAGATATCCGGTAGTGCTGCGTCCCGCATATACTATGGGCGGTGCAGGCGGCGGACTTGTTTACAATGTCGATGAGCTGAAGACCGTCTGTGCAAGAGGATTGCAGGCAAGCCTTGTCGGACAGGTTCTTGTTGAAGAATCCATAAGCGGCTGGGAGGAGCTTGAGCTTGAAGTAGTAAGAGATGCCGACAACAATGTTATAACTGTCTGCTTTATTGAAAATATAGATCCTATCGGCGTACATACCGGAGACTCATTCTGTTCTGCCCCCATGCTCACAATATCCGAAGATGTTCAGAAGAAGCTTCAGGAGTATTCCTATAAAATAGTAAGAGCAGTTGAAGTTATCGGCGGCTGCAACTGTCAGTTCGCTCATGATCCTGTATCCGGCAGGATCGTTGTAATTGAGATAAATCCCCGTACATCGCGTTCTTCGGCTCTTGCATCGAAGGCTACCGGATTCCCGATAGCTCTTGTTTCGGCAATGCTTGCCTGCGGTCTTACACTGCATGACATTTCCTGCGGAAAGTACGGCACCCTCGATAAATATGTTCCCGATGGTGATTATGTCGTTATCAAGTTTGCACGCTGGGCATTTGAGAAATTCAAGGGCGCTGAGGACAAGCTCGGTACGCAGATGCGCGCAGTCGGTGAGGTAATGAGTATCGGAAAGACCTATAAAGAGGCATTCCAGAAAGCGATCCGCAGCCTTGAGACAGGACGATACGGACTCGGCTTCGCAAAGAACTTCCATGATCTCACAAAGGATGAACTGTTGCAGAAGCTCACATATCCGTCAAGTGAACGTCAGTTCATTATGTACGAAGCACTACGCAAGGGTGCAGATATCGAGGAGATATATCGTCTGACAAAGATCAAGCATTGGTTCATAGAGCAGATGAAGGAGCTTGTAGAAGAGGAAGAACAGCTTATAAAGAGCAGGGGAGCACTTCCGGGCGATGCCGCTCTTAAACAGGCAAAGCTTGACGGATTCAGTGACCGTTATCTTTCGCAGATACTCGATATCCCTGAGAGCGATATCCGCAGCAAGCGCTGTGAGCTCGGAATAAAAGAAGCGTGGGAAGGCATTCATGTCAGCGGGACCGAGAATTCTGCTTATTACTATTCTACCTATCATCTTGATAAGGACGAAAGCCCCGTAAACACTGATAAGCCAAAGATAATGATACTCGGCGGCGGTCCGAACAGAATAGGGCAGGGTATAGAATTTGACTATTGCTGTGTTCATGCTGCTCTTGCTCTGAAAAAACTTGGCTTTGAGTCGATAATCGTAAACTGCAACCCAGAGACAGTTTCCACCGATTATGATACATCTGATAAGCTCTATTTCGAGCCGCTTACTCTTGAAGATGTGTTAAGTATTTATGAAAAAGAAAAGCCTGTTGGAGTAATTGCGCAGTTCGGCGGTCAGACTCCGCTGAATCTTGCAGCTGATCTGAAAAAGAACGGAGTGAATATACTCGGAACATCTCCCGAAACTATAGATCTTGCCGAAGACAGAGATCATTTCCGTGCAATGATGGACAAGCTCGGAATACCTATGCCTGAATCCGGAATGGCAGTAAATGTTGACGAAGCGCTTGAGATCGCAAATAAGATCGGTTATCCGGTAATGGTACGTCCTTCGTATGTACTCGGCGGCAGAGGTATGGAGATAGTTCACGATGACGAAATGATGCGTGTCTATATGTCGGCTGCGGTTGGTGTGACTCCCGACAGACCGATACTTATTGACCGTTTTCTGCATCATGCTACAGAGTGTGAGGCAGATGCCATATCCGACGGAAAGCACTGCTTTGTTCCCGCAGTTATGGAGCATATTGAGCTTGCCGGCGTACATTCGGGAGACTCTGCGTGCATACTTCCGTCAATGAATCTCAGCCCCAAGCACATTGAGACTATAAAGGACTATACCAGAAAGATAGCCGTAGAAATGAATGTCTGCGGACTGATGAATATGCAGTATGCAATCGAGGACGATACGGTGTACGTGCTTGAAGCAAATCCGCGTGCATCGAGAACTGTCCCGCTCGTATCGAAAGTATGCAATATCAATATGGTGCGTATAGCTACCGATATAATGACATCGGAATTTACACACAGACCGTCACCAGTTCCGGAGCTTCATGACAGGGAAATACCGCATTACGGCGTTAAGGAGGCAGTATTCCCGTTCAATATGTTCCAGGAGGTCGATCCGGTACTCGGACCTGAGATGCGTTCTACAGGTGAAGTCCTCGGTATCTCAAAGTCGTTCGGTGAAGCGTACTACAAGGCTGAGGAAGCAACTCAGACCCGTCTTCCGTCAGAAGGAACAGTCCTGCTCAGCGTTTGCGAACGCGATAAGCCTGAGCTGCTTGAAATAGCAAGATCATTCGACGAGCTTGGATTTAAGATCCTCGCCACCGGTAAGAGCTATGAGATGATAGTAGCGGCAGGTATCAAGGCTGAGCGCGTAAACAAGCTTTATGAGGGCAGACCGAATATCACAGACTGCATCACAAACGGTGATATACAGCTTATAATAAACACTCCGGCAGGTAAGACAAGCATACACAATGACAGCTATATCCGTCAGGCTGCAATTAAGCATCGTATCCCGTACATTACAACAATGGCAGCCGCAAAGGCAAGCGCAGAAGGGATAAAGGCTATAAAATCCAACAACAATATCGGTGTAAAGTCACTTCAGGAGTATCATGCAGAAATAAAGTAAGGGTTACGGAGAATTGAAAAAGCACAGAGCAGTTCTGAATGCTCTGTGCTTTTTTTGTATTATTCGCGTATGTAATGACATTGTAATGGTGAAAGACGAACGGATCAGGGAATATAGACGACAAGTTTTTCGTCATCACTTCGCTTTTCGGCAGTGTACTTATAATCTCCGGATTCAGTGGAAATATATCCAATGAAGCTGTCGCCGTCTATGATCTCGGGGTGAAGCGGCTGACCAAAAGCATTGGTGACTGTGAGAGCTGTCGGGTTATCGGCAATGATGTTTCCGCCTGTTATGACCACCTTTGAATTTTCACCGCCGAACTGGTTTATATTTCCGGACAGTATCTTCACATTGACAGTTCCGCCTGTAATATTTATCAGACCTTCACCTTCTGTGCTTCCGAAGCCGGTAACTCTGTTGCCCTCGCCGTATGCGCGTACGAACCCGCCCATGCACTCGATATTGCTGCTGCCCTTTATCGAGCCTATGCAGACAGCATCGTCGCCGTGAGTTACGGCATTTGTCTTTCCGCCGGTGAATGTCAGTTTTACCGGCGCCTTGCTGATCGTTCCGAGAGCAGCAGTACGTTCACCGTCGGATACGACATCAAGAATACCGGAAGAAGACAGAGTCAGCTTTCCGTCAAATGAGCCGATACCGACCGATTCTTTACCTGAAGATTTTACCTTGACGTATGCAAGATCGCCGACATTTATTGTAGCTTTATCGCGGACGCTTCCTATACAGATAGAGTTTACACACTGTACAAACACATCTACGGTCCCGCTTATGAAGTTTATGCAGTTTTTCTCTGAAGGAACACCTCCGCCGATACCTACGCTCTTATCAATTGTTGATACGATAGAAACTTTTCCTGTATGCTCGAATGAGATATTTCCGTACATACCTTCATAATTGTTTCCGATACCGATAGCACGGTTGCGCTTGAGCTGTACATCAAGATCACCGCTTCCGGTTATGCGCAGGGAAGAATTGTCCGGAACAAGGATACCCTCATTTATGAGTTTGCTGGAGCCTTCAAGTTTCAGCTCGGCTGAGCTGTTCTTTCCGAGACTCAGAGCCGGACCTTCGACAGGCTTGATACATACATTCTCAAATCTAATGACACAGTTCGAACCTTCTTCGGTAGTGATCGGGATAGCCACGGTCATATCCTTAGTTCCTTCAAGTGTGACTCTTCCGCCCTTTATATGTATTCTACCGTATTTTTCGAGCGCAACAGAGTAGAGATTTATAATTTCTCCGTCAGCCGCATTGTATGCAAGAAGCTCATTATCATATCTCGACGCAGTGATGTTTGCCTCGATTATCTCACGCCTTATGCTTTCAGGGATCGCCCGTATCGGATCCGGAGCGGGACGTGCGGTATAGAATCCCTGTATCAGATCTACGCCATATTCGATGACCGTCTGCATCTCTTCAAATGTTTCTACACCTTCTGCAAGAACTTTGATGTTGTTGAGCTTTGAGAATTCTATAGTGCTTTTAACGAACATCTGCTTGTTCGGATCGTTCTGTATGTTTGTTATTAGAAATCTGTCTATCTTGATGATATGCGGAGCATATCTGAGCAGATTTACGATGTTCGAGTGACCGGTACCGTAATCATCTACCGCGACCTGACTTTCGTGCGACTTGCTGTCGGAAAGATCTTCGGCACCGAGTCTGCGTATAGAGTTGAGTTCTTCGTCAGAAACGGTATCCTGTTCTGTGATCTCGAAAACAAAGTTTGACAGGTATTTTCTGTAACGCTCTTTCAGCTCGTTGATATCATCGTCATTGAGGAAGTTGCCGGGAATGGTGTTTATGAACACCTTAGCTCCGCCGAACATATCAGTGTCTTTTGCATAGCGCTCCATAACATTGAACATCGTGGCTTTCTCGACTTCATAGAGCATATTGTATTCTTTTGCAATATCGAGTATCTCAAGCGGTGACATCTTTATGCCGCCGGAAGATCGCATAAGCGCTTCATAGGCATATATTTCGCCGGTTTTTGCATTAACTATAGGCTGGAAATGATAAGTAAACAGATTTTTCTCAACAAGCGTGCTGAATTCGCCGTACAGATCCCTGCGGTCCTTCTGAGGATTTGCGATCTTATCATCTTTGAGGATCGGTGAAAGACCTGCCTTCAGACGGTTTACGTACATTTCTGCACTGGCAAGTTTCAGGAAGCTTCGCAGCGTACTGTTCCAGCCGGGATTTGCCACAGTGCAGCCGCAGTTTACTTCGAGAAAATAATCTTTATCACTGCTCTTGTTATAGCCTTCGATGATCCCGAAGAATACCGAAACGGCATTATCTATGACGAAAGATACTTTGCTCTCATCGTCAACATCATTTATTACCACAAATTCGTCTGTTGCGGTCCTTGCGACATAACCGTTGTCCTTGTTTGCAAGAAGCAGCGAATCACCGACGAACTTTACGGCTTCTTCGATATCCTCAATACCGTAATTCTCATAGATATACTTGTACTGCGGAATAAAATACAGCGATACCATCAGAGTCCGGCTGTGATTCTTCTCCGAAGAGGAGAAGTCATCGAACCATTTTGAAAGACCCACAAGGTTTGGAAGACCGGTAAGAGAATCTATATATCTTGCGTTCTTCATAGAGTTTTGCATATTATTCTTGGAAATGCGGTTAAGCAGCGAGCCAAAAGATATGTTCATTGTTTTGGAAACTCTGAACAATTTTCGCGCGGAATCGGCTATGTCCTCTGTTTTAAGAGCGTAATATCCGCAGACCTCACTGCCTTCATAGATAGGTGTGAGGATACATACAGTCTTGTCATCGAGCCATTTATCTAATTCAGGCACCATGTCGGTAACAGGGAAGCGTCCCTGTTTTCCGTTGGTGTGATCGACTTCCATAGATGTGATGACTATAAGTTCGTTATATACTTTTTCTTTTATGCTTTCGGGGGATTTGCCGAGAGCCGCCATAATGAAGTTTTCGCGCAGGCATACGCTCGAATTGGGCAGAATGTAGTCGTGCAGCGCCGTGCTGAGTGAATTTATATTATCGCTCTCAAGAATTGTATCCACCCATGAATATATATGTATTTCATGCCGCTGCATTTCCTGAGTCTGGTGGTAAAGTTGTCTCGCACGCTCGCGGTAATCTATATCTGAATCATCGCCGCAGCCGCAGGATTCGCCGATGTACGGAAAATAATTCTCGTAGAATGATCCGGGTTCAAGGGTCCCGGCAGTTGCACCGTTTATGATATCGGTTACTATACGTGCAAGGTCGCTGAGTTCTTCACGGCAGGTGGTGAGTCTCGGAATGAAGTATTCTGCTGAAAGGAGCCCGTCAAAACCTGAAACGATAGTATCCTGCGGAACTTTATATCCGTGGAGTTCAAGCTCTTCGCAGACTGACATTGCCATAGTGTCGTTTGCGCAGATGAAAGCGTCCGGCAGCTCTTTGCCGGAAGAAAGTATCGTCTGTACTGCTATACGGGTCGGGACATCCCAGTAGTCGCCGTAATAAAGCATATCATCGCTGTATTCTGTTCCGCTTTCGGCAAGTATTTCTTTGAAACACCCGATGCGCTCTTCAGAATCGGCATCGCCCTTATATCCGGCGATGAATACAGGTCTTGTGCGTTTATGAGTCATGATGATATGACGGAGAACTTCTTTATATGCTTCAGCTGTAACTTTTCTGATATTGTAGCAGCCTTCACATTCACCGTGGACGATCACAGCGGGGACGCTGTGAGCTTTTGCCTTCTGGGTAAGCTCATGTATTACTGACTTGTCGAATATGCTTTCATACAGTATCACAAGAGCATCGAGTGCATCATAGTTGATCGCATCGAAAACAGACACCGATCCCTTATCGTTAAGATCGCCGTCATACAGATCCCTCATGCTGTTGAAAACTATGATCTTGAAATTGTTTTCGTCCGCTGTTCTGAAAAAACAGTCAAGAAAATTGTTCCTGAAATCATCTTCCAGCCTTGAAAGGCAAATTCCGATAATCTTTTTGTCCTTGATCACAACTGCCACCTGTTCTGCCGCTATGAAACGGCAATAAGTATTATATACTTTATTATTATACCACAACAATGCGTTTCCGTCAATAGAAGAATTGCACTGACAGCGATTTTTTAATATTAATTAAA
>ODAI011603229.1_pt1 | contig 13385 bp, 11 predicted proteins | sample 1539321 | NCBI WGS metagenome assembly ODAI01 (sample SAMN02144231, study PRJEB22623) | gut metagenome | biome: sheep rumen | host: Ovis aries | place: New Zealand
ATCGGTCAGAGCATCGCGGTCCCAATTGTCGATAATACTCTTCTGAATGAGCGCGTTGAAACTTGGTATTTGTCTCATAATTAGTTATTGATATAAGTAGCGTTTTATACTTTTTTTCGGAGTCTTGGCGAATTCCTCTTCCTGAAGCTCGATAGCCGAAATGCGGCTATAGACAGGCAGTGTATTGTTAAGTTCTTGGCGATTTTGTTCCATAATACGTTCTAACTCTTCCTCGCTGAAATTCATCAATTCATCCTTATCAGGATATACGAGTGCAATGAGTTTGTCACCACGTTGGACAATCAAACTTTCAGCAACCATTGCCATTGTATTGAGCTTGTCTTCGATTTCTTCTGGGTACACATTTTGACCATTTGCACCAAGCAACATGTTCTTTATACGGCCGCGAATGAAAATATGTCCACTTGCTGACATCGTTGCTAAATCTCCGGTATGATACCAACCATCCTTGTCAATTGCTTGATGTGTAGCTTCTGGGTTCTTGAAATAGCCTAACATCATGTTTGTTCCCCTTGTAATAATCTCACCGGGTATGTTTTCTGGATCTTGTGAGAGAATCTTCACTTCCATCCTGTCTACTGGAACTCCGCAAGAACCTCCCTGGAAATCTTTCCAGTCACAATAAGAAATCAGCGGAGCGCACTCGGTCGTACCATAGCCTACGGTTAACGGGAAATTGATTGATAACATGAATTCTTCTACTTCTTTAGAGAGAGGTGCTCCTCCAACAATGATTTCGTAGAAATTTCCACCAAATGCTTTATAGACCTCTTTATATATGCGTTCCTTGACCTTCTTGCTGACGAAAGGCATAGCCAATAACAAGCGCATACGGTTGTCCTGTATCTTTGGGAACACACGTTTACGGATAATCTTCTCAATGATCAGCGGTACGGTTATTATGATTGCCGGTCTTACATTCGCAAAAGCGTCTGCGATAATAGCAGGTGATGGAAGACGGGTCAAGAAGAACAGATGGCAGCCGTTACAAAATCCGAACAGAAACTCAATTGCCATACCATACATATGGGCCATTGGCAATATGCTCAACATGTTGTCACCCGGCTTCACGACCTTACCAAGTCTGTTGATGATAAACTCTACGTTGCCCCATAGTGCTCGATAAGGTAGCATAACGCCTTTAGAGAAACCTGTTGTTCCACTGGTGTAATTAATAAGCGCCAACTCTTCTGCTTCATCCTTGTAATAGTTCACATGTTCAGCACGAAAAGCTCTCGGATATTTGCTTCCAAATAACATATTAAGATGTTCGCGTGCATAAGAGATCTTTTCCGAACGTGAGAGCATCAATGAGAAATCTGGAAGATTGATAATTGCCTCAAGAGATGGCATCGCATCAGGATTGATGGTCTTAACGGCATAATCACCGATAAAGAGTAGTTTTGATTCCGAATGATTAACGATATTCTGAATCTGTTCACCATTGAATTCATGCAAAATAGGCACGGCAACAGCACCATAGGTTAATGTTGCCAAATAAGCTACTGCCCAATGAGCTGAATTACGACCACAAATTGCAATCTTGTCACCTTTTTCAACACCGCTGTTTACAAAAAGAATATGGATTTTCTCTATTTTGCGTGCTACATCATGAAACTGGAGGGTGACACCTTGATAGTCAGTCAGTGCATCCTGATCCCAGTTCTCTACAATTGCTTTTTGGATATAAGCATTAAAACTGCTAAAAGTTTCCATTAAAACTGCACAATTTTTGAAATTTTGTGCAAAGATACATCATTTACTGCACATTTCAAAAAAAAATGTGCAATATTTTAGGGGCGTGAGTAAAAAACACGTAATTATTGGAAAAATGGGACACATTTATTCGTATCTCATAGATTTAGCGGGGTGAATATGAGAAATCATATAACTCGGGGCTATGAGAACAAAAATGCATATCAAAAGAGTAGCCAAATTCAGGCACGCAACAGATGGCATATTCAGTTCCATTGGAGCTTCACTGACATAATACGTCTGAGGGTCAAGGGTTACAATACCAGTGTACATCTGCAGGAGGACAATGCCTATTCCTAAAATATTTCCCCATAACAAGCCACGACCAAGAATAAATACCGAAAACCATAGGAATATGTGACGTATCGTATCATTGCGTGCGCCGATGGCCTTTAATATGCCTATCATCTGCGTTCTTTCCAATATGATGATGAGCAATCCGCTAATCATAGTGAAACCGGCTACACAAATCATGAGTGCTAAAATGATCCAGACATTAATATCAAGTAAATCAAGCCAGACGAATACTTGAGGATATAATTCATAAATAGTTTGAGTTGCAAGAATGTTGCCACTGGCGTCGGTCGAACGGTTTATGGTGCTGATAAATGACTCTTCTACTTGTGGTAACAGATTTAGGTCTTCTACTGTCACCTCAATGCCAGAACATACTCCAGAGCCCCAACCGTTTATTTTGTTAACTGAATATATATCAGAGAAACAAATGGCCTCATCAAAGCGTGTCATGTTTGTCTGATATATACCACTTATCTTATACTTCCTTGTCTTAACGTTTTCATCTTCAATGAAATATGCATAAATCCTATCACCGACGTTCAGCCTTAGCTTATCGGCAATCATCTTGGAAATGAGCAACTGGAACTGACTGATACTATCTGTAAAATGAGGTATACTGCCTGCCACCAGATGTTGGCTGATGAATGTAGTGTCGAACTCTTGTCCCACACCCTTGAAAGCAATGCCAAGGAAATCTTTATCTGTCTTCAAAATGCCTTGAGCCATAGAATACCGCTCGAGGTGTCGAGTCCCTTTTATGGATTGAATAGCTTTTATCAGACTGTCATTGCAGTTGATAATATAGGGTTCGGTATCATTATATGCGAGTGCATTGTGAACTTGTATGTGTCCTCCGAATCCCATCACTTTGTCACGGATGGTATGCTTAAATCCTAGCACAACACTGACAGTGATGATCATAACAGCAAGACCTATTGCTACACCTGCTGTGGCAATATGAATAGCAGGACGGCTTACTTTTCGGTTGTCACCCTGCTCATGATAGATTTTTTTGGCTACAAATAAGGGGAGGTTCATTCGACGACCCTCCCAGGATAGGTCTCAAGTGCCTTTTTGAGCACAACAAGTGCCCTTTCCAGATCTTCTTTCTTCAAAACATAGGCAATACGCACTTGATTGATGCCTGCTCCTGGAGTTGTGTAAAAACCTGCTGCCGGAGCCATCATTACAGTTTCACCCTCATACTCGAATTCAGATAGGCACCAGCGACAGAATTTCTCTGCATCGTCCACAGGAAGCTTTGCGACGGTATAGAAGGCTCCCATCGGTATGGGAGAATAGACACCTGGAATACGGTTCAATCCATCGATGAGACACTTACGCCGCTCAACATATTCGTCATAGACATCGCGGTAATACTCTTCCGGTGCATCTAGTGAGGCTTCTGCAACAATCTGTCCGATAAGTGGAGGAGACAGGCGGGCCTGACAGAATTTCATCACAGCTTTTCTTACTTCTGCGTTTTTCGTGATGAGGGCACCTATACGAATACCGCACTCAGAATAGCGTTTAGAAACGGAGTCAATCAGGATGACATTCTGCTCGATACCTTCCAGATGACAGGCGGAAATATAGGGAGACCCAGTATAGATATATTCGCGATAGACTTCATCGGAGAAAAGATACAAATCGTATTTCTTTACTAAATCCCGTATCTGATTCATTTCGCGACGCGTATAGAGGTATCCAGTAGGATTGTTAGGATTACAGATCATGATGGCCCTTGTACGCTCGTTGATGAGTTCCTCGAATTTCTCAACTTTAGGAAGCGAGAATCCTTCATCAATCGTAGTAGCGATGGTGCGAATCTTTGCACCGGCAGAGATGGCAAATGCCATATAGTTTGCATAAGCTGGTTCTGGCACAATGATTTCATCACCGGGATTCAGACATGATAGGAATGCAAAGAGAACGGCTTCGGAACCGCCAGAAGTAATGATAATATCGTCGGCAGTTACATTAATATTATATTTCGCATAATAACTGACAAGCTTTTCCCGGTAGCTCAAATAGCCTTGGGAAGGGGAGTATTCTAATATGTTGCGATCTATTTGCTTCAAAGCATCTAATCCTACACGTGGTGTCGGCAAATCAGGCTGGCCAATATTCAGATGGTAAACTTTTGTACCTCTTTTTTTTGCGGCAGCAGCTAATGGTGCTAACTTACGTATAGGCGACTCTGGCATCTCAAGGCCACGAACTGATATTTCAGGCATCTCTATTCATATTTTATTTCGGTGCAAAGTTACAAAGAAAAATGAAAAACGAAGAATTAAAAGTAAAAAATACACTTGAGAATACATATTTTTTGTTTTATGTTTCCCAATTTCAATTATTATTTGTACTTTTGCCAAACAAAAATCATTTTTAAAGCAGACCAAAACGATGAATTACGAGGAAATGCTCGAGGCGCGCAAGGCAAAGAAAACAGTTAAGACTCCTATGCCTTATGGTTACTTTTACAAACGCCTCATTGACGGAAAATATTCTAACTTCGTCGAGTTTCGTGATGAAATAGCAGACCAGATCAAGTTCTCGCGCAGTATTAAGGCTGATTGCGATGCAGTGCGAGAGATAAGCCATAAAGGTCAACTCCATTTCACACCCAATGAAGGAGACGAAGGCGTATATGCAGTTGCCGTAGAGGTCGGTAACTATCAAACGCTTGAACAGCTGATCAACGATGATCCGGCCATTGTGGTTCGTAATGGCTTCGTTAACTCTGTGATGAACGAACTGTTTGATGTCGTTTCTGATTTCCATAAGAATGAAATCTATTATGTCTGTTTTGCGCCATCAAATATACTGACTCGAAAGAACGACAATGCAGTCCGTCTGTTATTCCATGGGTCGTTCTTCAATAAACTTGATCAGGATATCCTCTATGAAGGTGTTGAACAATTTGTTGCACCAGAGGTGTTTAACGGTAACCCTATTGACGGGCGAACAGATGTCTATTCGCTTGGTAAGTTGTTATTATGGCTATATGAGTCTTCTGGTATGCCTTTTGAATTAAAGAAGGTCGTCAACAAGGCTATTGCCGAAAGTCCTGAAGATCGTTACGCCAGTATCGAAGACTTTCGTTCTGCTATTAACCGCGTGCGCAGTATTCGTCGGACAGCAGTCACGGCTGGTGTGGCTGTGGCTATAGCTCTTACTATCGTCGGCTTATTCTTTTATCTCTTACCCAGTCCTGAAGCAGTAGAGTATGTAAAGCCTGTTGAAGAGCCGATACCCGACGAGATGCTTGATGAGGATATGGATGCCTTGCTTGGTATTGGGGCTGATGCAGACTCCGCTACTATTGCTCATGTTGTAGAACTGCAGCGTCATAAGAATGACTCTCTGGGTGTTGGTGAGGCCAAACTACGTGAATATAACGCTAAGGCAGAGGCCATTTTCCGTAAACAGTTCACAAAGGCGGCAGATGCCATTCTCTCGGAAGTCTATAACACTGGCCAGATGAATGGTACTGAGAAAGATTTTGCCGCCAAGAGTCGTGCAATGACAGAAAAACTTGCCAAGAAACAGGCGGAATTGATGAAATCTACAACGCTTAGTGCAGATCGTGCCAACGGTATTGCCTCAAAGATTATTGAACAACTGACGGAAAAGAAAAAAGCCCAGATGGATAAAGACTATATGGGTATAAAAAATAAGCAGGGAAGTGATGATGAAGCACCTTCGACACCTTCTTCTGATTCAGATAAGAACAATTAGTTAAGTTATATAAAAGAAATGAGAAGTAGAACAGCAAACTGGTTTGAGTGCAAGATCCGTTATGAAAAAGTGATGGAAGATGGCTTGCAGAAAAAGGTTAATGAATCCTATGTTGTTGATGCCTTAAGTTTTAGTGAGGCTGAGGAACGTATTATGGAAGAGATGTCTTCCTATATCAGCGGTGAATTCGATGTGGCTGATATTAAGAAGGCTACATATAAGGAAATATTCTTTTCTGATGACGACAATGCCGATAAATGGTATAAGGCCAAGCTGCAGTTTATTACTATCGATGAAAAAACCGATAAAGAAAAGCGCTCATCGGTCAGTTACCTTGTGCAGGCAGGATCTTTCAATGGTGCCGTTAAGAACATTGACGAGGTGATGGGTGGAACAATGATTGATTATGTCATATCTTCTGTGGCAGAAACCGCTTTGATGGATGTCTTTGAATATAAAAAGGCTGCCAGACAGAACGATCAACCAGAATACGAACAGTAATGGACTACGACGTTAAGGGACATCTGCGCAAAATCTATGATACATTGCCACAGGGCGTTCGTCTTGTGGCAATATCCAAGTATCACCCTAACGAGTATATCATGGCTGCCTATGAAGAAGGACAACGTCTATTTGGGGAAAGCCATGAACAGGAATTGCGTCTGAAACACGAGTCGTTGCCAAAGGATATTGAGTGGCACTTCATAGGTCATCTACAAACCAACAAGGTCAAGTACATTGCGCCTTATGTTTCCATGGTCGAAGCTGTTGACTCACTGAAGCTCTTACGTGAAATCAATAAACAGGCGGCTCGTTGTAATCGGGTTATCAAGGTCCTTCTGGAATTGCATATTGCTGAGGAGTCAACAAAATATGGTCTGACCTTAGAGGCCTGTCGGGAACTCCTTGATGACGGAGAATGGCGGCAAATGAAGAATGTGCGCATCTGTGGTCTCATGATGATGGCATCAAATGTTGATGACGCTGAGCAGATTCGTGGAGAAATGCATACTGCCGCTACGTTCTTTGACGAGGTCAAGGCGAAATATTTTGTTGAAGATGATGCTTTCTGCGAACGATCTTGGGGGATGAGCGACGACTACCAGATTGCTCTCAATATGCGCTCCACCATGGTGCGTATCGGAACCTTTATTTTCGGTCCTCGCGTCTATTAAAGTAATACTGGTCGCGTTTCCGTGTGATACTGCCATAGTTGATGGCGTGCACAGGGCAATAATGATAGCAAGCAAGACAACATGTACACCTACCGTTATGAAGCCATTCGGGAGGTGTATTTTTTATATTGTCTACTGGACAGACTTTCACACATTTACCGCATTTGATACATTTTCCAGTATCGACGGTAAACTTACGGTCTGTTATCATATGATGATTAAAGTAATGTCCGATGACATAAGAGTATAAGCGAGGTTTTGGTCCCTTGTCCAATTCCATGATTCCCCGCATTCGGGTTTGTATGACTTGGGCGATATGCGGTATCTGATGCTTGGCAATATCTATCTTCATCGCCTCTTTTTCTTCCGTATCCGTCTTCATGAAAGGAAGGCAAACATACGACTCAGGCATGATAACAGAGAATAGGGCCTCTGCCTGTAACGGACTGGAGTACCCATTTAACACAATACGCCTCAGTTCCTTGTTAAATATGGTCATGGCTTCACCCATATCATCACCACAGGTCGTCAAAGCCCAACAATAGGGCATTTCTCTATCTACTGTGGCAGTTGGATAGGATAGTTTTAATTTCCTGACAAACTCTCTTACTATACGTGGTGGTTGCCAACCATGGGTAGGGAAACAAAAGCCAATACGTTCATTTTCTGATAGTGAAAACTCATATTGACTATTTCTCATCAAATCTGGTATATATAGCAGTTGCTCACCTATAGCCTTAGCTATTTGCTCTGCTATCCACCTTGTATTGCCTGTACCTGAAAAATAAAATACCATCTGATTCAATATTTATTGATTGGTAACTCAAAAGTAAGGGATATCATGTCATGCGAAGTTCCCAGAAGGCAACGGCAGCGGCTGCAGCAACGTTAAGAGAATCGACCGCATGAAACATCGGAATACGGACCACGAAGTCGGCTCCATCTATTGTTTCTTTTGGTAGTCCATCTCCTTCTGTTCCCATGATGATTGCCAATCTGGATTGTTGCTTGAGAATGGGATCATCAAGAGCTATCGAATTGTCTGTAAGTGCCATCGCTGCTGTACAGAACCCCAATTCACGTAATGGATTGTAAGAGTCGAGCCAAGTCCAGGGTACAAGGAACACAGACCCCATTGAAACGCGGATAGCCCTACGATTTAAAGGGTCACATGAATTTCTTGTTAGTAGGACAGCATCAATACCAAGTGCTGCTGCAGAACGGAAAATGGCTCCGATATTAGTGGTGTCGCAAACGGCATCTATTACACAAACACGATGGGCGTCATGCAGAACCGTCTGAAGGGTAGGGCAGGGTTTACGCCTCATCGCACATAGTACGCCACGAGTCAGTTTATAGCCTGTCAAATGGTTCAGTATCTCGCGCTCACCAGTATAAATTGGAATATCAGGGCATTGTCTGATGATATCAGCAGCATCATTTTCAATATGTCTTCTTTCGCAAAGCAATGATATTGGCTCATAGCCAGCACGAAGTGCAACCTGTATGACTTTAGGACTTTCTGCGATAAAGATGCCCTGTTCTTTTTGAAAGTAATTGCATAGTTGCGCTTCGGTCAATGAAGCATATATTTGTAATTCTGGTTCTGAAAGTGAACTGATTTCTTTGATCCTATCTGAAATATTCATAAATGATATTCAAAATGCTGATAGTCTTTCAATGTCTTCCATGAGCCGCCCCATATAAAACCATGCTGGACAAATAGGCGATAACAGAGATCTCCTTTTGCAATCTTATAAGAAAAGTTCTTATTGCGATTGGCATATTGCTTTCCATTTTTAGGTTGTACAACCATCTTGCCATTAACATAGCGCACATAGGGATTATAGCGTGTATTGATATCAATAGCCAGACCTCTGGCATGATAGGACAGCTTTTTGGTGTCTGGCACATTACGAAAGCAAAAACAACTGGTATTGTTGTCTGCCATTTGTTTCTCATCATCAGCCCCATAGTTATCCGGCAGTTTTATCTTTTCTATCGGATAGTGTTGATGATAGAGTTCTTTGAAGATGTTGATCAGCTTATCTGCGATTAGCTTGTTGCAAATGAGTTCTCCCCGATGAGTCTGCTGGTCATAATCCCAATGAAGTACTTGGAGATAACGCAGGTCAGAGCGATGAATGACGTCATTAGGTTGATAGGTTTTCCCTTGCATCAAATTCCAAATAGAATCCGGAATCTCCTGTGATGTAAAACCGTCAGAAAGATTCTGACCCTGCACAGATAGAACAGAGCAGAGCCAGAATAGTAGGGGGAATACACGATTTATATTCATTTAATCACTATTTTCTTGTTACCTTGAATATAGATTCCAGTATTGGATGGCGTGCCTTCAACCCTTGTGCCATCAAGTTTGTAAAGGGGAGATTCTGTTTGATGGTTGTTATCGAATTGTGCTTTGATACCAGTGGATCCATTAAACTCGCTCTTGGCAAGATCCATCATTTTTAAAAAATCGTCACAGGTATGAAGGTAGGCATAAACCGTACTTGCCACAAGGCTGCCGGCATCGACATCACTCTGCCAGTTATAACCGGTGATCACTCGGCTTTGACCATATTGGTATGCTCGAGCATACAAATCCTCTGCATTCTCAGAATTAATCTCTGCCAAAACCATTGCTGCTAGCCACCCTTCGGTTGAGTGACCTGAAGGATATGAACCATGATTCATATAATAATCCTCGTCTGATTCATAAGAGGTTTTCTGGTTCAACAGTACATAAGGGCAAACACGAGAAAAACTCTCTTTGGCATCATTATAAGCAGGGGCGCTAGTCTGATTTACTTTACTGATCAGATTATAAATATTCGGCGTCTCAGTTTGGGAAATGGTCATTCCAAATGCAGTAGAAAATATTTCTGCCATGTAATCGGCACTATCATCAACATCAGCCCTAGCTGTTTTTCCTTCATTTGTGGCTCTTTTCCTACTATTCAAGATATGTTGGTTTAAGTCGTATGAAAAAAGTACGGATTCGAGCGTTGGTGGTTCTGGAAGGTATTGAGCTTTAGGCAAGTTGTCGTTGGGAAAGGATGACGAATTCGGATCTGACGACATGATAGTGTTGCTGATGCCCGTTTTTTGTTCGTATTCATTCCTGGCTGACTTCATCATGTTATTGAAAGACGGATGACTGCGGAGTACTGTTGAATAGGCACATGCCAATAAGCGTCCAGAGACCACATCACTATTCCAGTTAAAACCTGCAATGATAGAACTCGTACCGAAGTTGTATCCTCTGGCAAGAATATCATTTTGCTTGTCTGGGCATATCTCTATAAGTGTTAATGCCGTGAGCCATCCCATAAAAGCGAAAGATGATGGATATGAACTTATATTGGAATATAGGTTCTCAATACTTGGAACAAGAGTCTGATCGCTAAATCTTACATAAGGACGCTTGACATAGCCAAAGGAACTATTTGTATTCTGTATCGCATTCCGGCCGTAAGTCATGATATAATCAAGCACCATAAAAATATTAGGTGTATTGGTTTTTGATATCTGAAGCCCTACTAACGGAGAAAAAGCATTGATATAAGTGCTTAACTGATAATACATGTCTGTTGACGCATTTTGCCAAGTTGGAGTGTTTCGCATGGTTTTACCCCAATCGTATTGCGTCAAATCATTTAGATATTCAACTGAAGTATCTTCAGGCGGCCCTGGAAGAAACTTGGATGCATCCAAAAATGTCTGTGCTTGCTGTGCATGAACCAAATTGCACATCAAGGCAAAAACAAGTAGAAATGCTATTTTCATTTTTATTTATAAAGTATAAGTTTTAATTAGGTTTTACATGAATGCGATCGTTAAGCCAGCCATCACGATACTGACCATTGACATTAATTTAATGAGAATATTCAGAGATGGGCCTGAAGTGTCTTTGAAAGGATCTCCGACGGTGTCTCCTACGATACATGCCTTATGCGCGAAAGAACCCTTACCTCCGAAGTTTCCTTCTTCGATATTCTTCTTGGCATTGTCCCAGGCACCACCAGAGTTGGCCATGAAGACGGCCAAAGTGAAACCGCCCGCCAAACCGCCTACCAGCAATCCTAAGACGCCAGCAACGCCTAAGATGATACCCACAACGATGGGGATGATGATAGCTAGTACTGACGGAACGATCATTTCGTGTTGGGCTGCTCGGGTGGAGATCTCGACACAACGGCCATAGTCTGGTGTACCTGTTCCTTCCAGTATGCCTGCAATCTCACGGAACTGGCGGCGCACCTCCTGTACCATTTTCTCTGCTGCGCGGCCTACAGCTTCCATCGTCATACCACAGAACAGGAAGGCTGCCATCGCACCGATAAAGGCACCGACAAGAACTTTCGGATTCATGAGGTTCACCTGGAAGTAATTCATGAAATCAGGTATCGTGGCGTCTGTGGCTGAGATCACGTCACCGGCTACATTGGTCAGCGTCTGACCTGCGCGGGCCATTGCTATCTTAACCTCCTCAATATAGGATGCTAACAGGGCAAGAGCCGTCAATGCTGCAGAACCGATAGCGAAGCCTTTGCCGGTAGCTGCGGTCGTATTGCCAAGGGCATCAAGAGCATCGGTACGATGACGCACTTCTTCACCCAGTCCACACATCTCAGCATTACCTCCAGCATTGTCTGCGATAGGACCATAGGCGTCTGTCGCCAGTGTGATACCCAGTGTCGAAAGCATACCGACAGCGGCAATACCGATACCATACAGGCCATGTGACAAGCTGGCTGACGACATAGATAAGTCGAACCCATTGGCACACAAATAGCTGAGCATGATTGCCACACCAATCGTGATGACAGGAATACATGTTGAGATCATGCCAGTGCCGATGCCTTTGATGATGACCGTAGCGGCACCAGTCTGTCCTGCCTCAGAAATCTTCTGAGTCGGTTTGTAGGAATGAGAGGTGTAGTACTCCGTAGCCTGGCCGATGATGACACCGGCAGCCAAACCAGAAATGACAGAGAAAGAGAGGCCCAGCCAGTTGTCTATGCCCAACAAGTATAGAATGGCAAATGACGCGCCAGCTATCAGCACAGCGCTGACATTGGTTCCGAAAGAAAGTGACCTGAGCAGATCCTTCATGGTTGCGCCCTCCTTGGTGCGAACGAGGAAAATACCCAGAAGTGAGAGGAACACGCCGACTGCGGCAATGATCATTGGAGCGATGACTGCCTTCAACTGCATGCCGTTTCCGACGCTGGTAGCAAAGGCTGAAGCACCAAGTGCGGCTGTCGAAAGTACCGAACCGCAATAGCTTTCATAGAGGTCAGCTCCCATACCAGCCACATCTCCGACATTATCACCTACATTATCTGCGATGGTAGCCGGATTGCGCGGATCATCTTCGGGGATGTCTGCTTCTACCTTTCCTACGATATCAGCTCCGACATCGGCTGCCTTCGTATAGATACCGCCACCAACACGAGCGAATAGTGCTTGCGTCGAAGCGCCCATACCGAAAGTCAGCATCGTTGTCGTAATGGATATCAGGCCATCGGGGTCAAAGCGGTTGAGCACCACAAACCAGATGGCGATATCCAGCAATCCGAGGCCGACAACCGTCAGTCCCATTACGGCACCCGAGCGGAAAGCTATCTTCAAACCTGCATTCAGACTCTCGCGGGCTGCATTGGCTGTGCGGGCAGAGGCATAGGTGGCGGTTTTCATGCCGAAGAATCCTGCCAGACCCGAGAACAGACCGCCTGTCAGGAAGGCAAAGGGTACCCATGGATTCTGCACATTCAGACCGTAGGCCATAAATGCAAAGAGTATGCAAAGTACTGCAAACACGATACCAACGACCTTGTATTGTTGCTTCAGATATGCCATTGCGCCTTTACGCACATAGAGGGCGATCTCCTTCATTCGCGGTGTTCCTTCATCAGCCTTCATCATCTGCATGAAGAAGAAACATGCCATCGCCAGGGCAACTATTGATGCGACAGGGACGAGCCAAAATACATTAGGGATAATCATCGCTTGAAAAATGGTTTATTTATTCATCTACATAATCTATCATATTGGCGGCCTCGTCTTCGGGGTCGTCACTACCCAGGTCGACCATCGTCGAATAGTTGTCTTCCGTGATCTCGTCATCATTGGGATCTTCGACTTCATCATCGACTTCATCGTGTGAACTGTAGGTGTCCTCCACTTCGAAGTCCTCATCATTGTCCTCTTCGTCTTCATCGCCTTCCGGCTTGTCAGAGAACTTCATTCTGAGTCTTTCCTGTTCAGGCTTGAGCTTGGCGAAAATGGCCTCTACCCATCCTCCTTTTTCTATTTCCAGCACATCGAAGCCGTCTTCCACCTTCTTGTCATACATGCCGCCTTTCTTGTGCAGACGGTCTTTGGGCAGGG
>ODAI014510346.1_pt1 | contig 13385 bp, 9 predicted proteins | sample 1539321 | NCBI WGS metagenome assembly ODAI01 (sample SAMN02144231, study PRJEB22623) | gut metagenome | biome: sheep rumen | host: Ovis aries | place: New Zealand
CCTGGTCCCACTACTTCCTCAGCCCTTCCGTCCTCCGGTACCAACCCTGTCCCCACCTCTTCTCCTGTCCCCACCTCTTCTCCTGTCCCCACCTCTTCTCCTGTCCCCACCTCTTCTCCTGGTCCCACTACTTCCTCAGCCCTTCCGTCCTCCGGTACCAACCCTGTCCCCACCTCTTCTCCTGTCCCCACCTCTTTTCCTGGTCCCACTACTTCCTCCGCTCTTCCGTCCTCCGGTCAGTCGGCAGGTCTTTCCGCTGTTAAGACCCTCGTCGCACTGGGTGAATCGATCAGGAAAGAATACTCCCTGCAAATGGTGGTCCTGACCTGTGGCGCCGTAGGGAGCTATGTCTTCTCCCGGGAAGGCGTATCCTATCTCGATACGCCGAAGGTCGATGTGGTCGATACCGTCGGCGCGGGCGACTCCTTCACCGCCGCCTTCGTCGCCAGCCTCCTGCAGGGCGGGAGCATCGCCGAGGCGCACCGCCGCGCCGTCGATGTGGCAGCCTTCGTCTGCACCCGCCCCGGCGCCATGCCCTCAGACTGACCTATGAATGAGTGCGGCTACGGCAATGGAGGCTGGAACATAACCATTTATCATTCAGAGAATTCATTACTTGACTGTTCTCAAAATGGGATACAGACGACATGTGATATGGCTGATAGTGAAGCTCTTACGCTCCAGCTGCCAACTTCTGGAATCAGATGCAAAAGGAGGATTAAGCGTAAACCCTGTGTTTCCCACTTCCACATCCCGGCAGTATTGCTTTATCCTTCGGCAGGTGGACCGAAGGATGTGACGTTCGCGAGGTAGGTGGAAGCCTTTACCGCGGCATGTGGACGATTCTTTTTTCATCTACCGCAGCTTCGAGCTGATATACCGCGCTAACCCTGCCTGCCTACTTCTGCACTTCAGACGAGATGACCGATCGGCGTTATTGACCTGCTGCGTCACTGCAGATGATCTGTAGAGGATGTGCTATGATGGATTTGAACGATCCTGCGTGGTGAGGAATAGTTAAAGAGGCAGATTGGGTTTGCGACGGAAGGAGTGTTTGATACTGGAAATCTGTATGTGCCGTGTGGAAATCCAGAGGGCGGCCGATTTGGTGAAGGTCCCAAGGAGATTTGGTGAAGGTCTTTCTTTGTGGCCGACACCTTCACCACTAATTCGGCCATACAACGATGTAGAGAGGTATTTCTGTGGTGAAGGTCCCCTCATCTTTTACAGACCTTCCCCAAAAAAGCAATCATGCGAGAGCCTACCCGCATGGTACCGGGGAAAATGGCTTACCCTGCGGGATTTTACCCGCAGGGTACCGGGGAAAACGGCCTACCCTGCGGGAAGGGCTTTCCGGTTATTTCTGCCAGAGCCCCTGAAGAAGCGGCTGGAGCGTAAAACCTTTACTGTCAGTTATATCATGTTGCGACTGTATCCCATTTTGAGAACAGTCAAGTAATGATTTTGCTCATTGTCAGGCGGTTGCGCTCCAGCCTATAAGTGGTTATCCTTCGTCAGGGAGGAGGAAGCGGCATTGTTAGGGGAGGAGAGAGGGAAGATAGAGGGAAGAAAGGAGGTAGGGGGGGGGAAAGGACCGTTTGCTCATTGTCTGGCGGTTGCGCTCCAGCCTATAAGTGGTTATCCTTCGTCAGGGAGGAGGAAGCGGCATTGTTAGGGTAAGAGACGGGTAAGAGATGGGAAAGAGATGGGAAAGAGACGGGGAAAAGACGGGGAAGAGACGGGAAAAGAGGAGATAGGAGGGATTCCGCTTCCTTCGGTCGCGCTATCCCTTCCCGCTCGCCGCGGGGGCCCGTGCAAAGGATGGAAAGGCATCATCGGCCACACGTGGCCGCTGGTGTCTTTTTCGCCGTCAGTCGTTTACGAGAGCAAGCTCTCGACACTCCTGCCGACAAAAAAGACACCGCAGCTGCGCTGCGATGTCTTTCCATCCTTTGCGGAAGAAGGGGGATTCGAACCCCCGATACCCCGTGAAGGGTATACCGGTTTTCGAGACCAGCGCCTTCAGCCACTCGGCCATCCTTCCTTAGGGACTGCAAATATACAAAAAATTCTTAATAAAGAATATTTAGAGAGTCTTTGCCCAGTGGCAGTTGAGGACTTCCGAGGCGTCGCCGTGCCAATTGTGCATGCCGCCTCCGAGGCAGTTACGGAAGGCCGGGCAGTCGCGGCATTTGCCTTTCCGCGCCCATGATCGGTCGCGGAAAGGAGCGAAGCCGCGCTGCCATACCTCCCAGAGACTGTCCTTGTAGATATTGCCCTGGGAGAACAGGTCCCTGTCAATGTTGGGACATCCGCAGATACGCCCGTCAATCAGCACCGAGGCGATATTGATGCCGGCCCGGCAGAAATAAGGCGTCTGCCTGACCAGGCGCTCGTACCTGCCCAGATATCCTTCGCAGCTGAAAGTGACATTCATTGCCGACTCCTTCCGCTCGCGTTTTTCCTTGATGAACTCCATCAGCGAGACGAACTCCGCATCCGTCAGATGCATGTCAGGGTCGTCTTTAGCCCGTCCGATGGGGATGATGGTGAAGATGCGCCACTGCTTCACGCCCATCTGGGCCAGAAGGTCGTGGATTTGCTGGAGCTGGCCGAGATTGCGGCGGTTCACGCAGGTGACTACGTCGAAATTGATCAACCGTTCCTGCGCGGCAATCCCGATGGCCCGGACGGCGCGGCTGAAGCTTCCGGCACGCCCGCGCATCCAGTCGTGCTCCGCCTCCAGGCCGTCCAGGCTGATGGTCAGCGCTCCCATGCCGGCGCCCATAAGCTCCCGGTGCTTCTCCCTGTCGTAGAAATATCCGTTGGATACCATGCTCCAGCCCACGCCCCTGCGCCTGAGGGCCCGCCCGACCTCGGCGATGTCGGGCCTCAGCAGGGGCTCTCCGCCTGTCAGCACCACGGTGAACTCACGCGGACGCCTCGAGCGCGGAATGGTGTCCAGGGCTGTGAGGAAATCCTCCAGTGGCATGTCTTGGTCCTTGCTCGCCGCCATGCAGTCGCTGCCGCAATGCCTGCAGTGAAGGTTGCACCTGGTAGTGCATTCCCAGAACAGGTAATTGAGCTCGTGGACATGTGTTTCTTCCGCTCTGAACAGGCGGAAGAGAGTGTCCTTGAAGGGAGATGGCGAATATGGCTTCATTCCGCCTTCTGCAGCTTTATTTCGATGAGACGGCTGTGTGAAAGGGCTGCAATCACGGTATCCTTGACGGCGTATTGGTTGCCTTCTGCCTCAAACCGCAGCTGCGGACTGCATCCTTCCATCACCCCTACCAAAACATTGGCTATACCCTCGTCGTTGGTGTAGCCGCGAAGGTTCCAGTCGAGGTTTTCCGACTCGTACACCCTCGTATAGACGCTTACGTCCTTGATAGGGGAGCCGTCCTCGGCCGATATCACCTTCAAGGAGACATCGGTTTCGTCCAGCCACGACGGTGTGCCGTAGCATGCCTGGAAAATGAACAGCGCGGTTGTCAGCGACGCTCCCTTCAGAAAGTTCCTGAAAAATCCCATAATGAAATGAATTGTACTTTGTGTACAAGTATAACCCTGGTACGATGGGAATCCTGCGTGGGAACGGACGTTATTTGTATATATCAGCCTTTTTCAACTCCACGACCGTGCCGTAACGGGCTATCTCGTCCATGGGCAGGGCCTTGCGGTCGCCGACGATAACCCATACCACCGGTGCCGGGGCGACTGCCTTTTCATAATATGCCCGGAGGGCGGCCGCATCGATGCCCTTGAGGTTGTCGAGAATGACCTTGTCTGGATCCTCCGTGTATCCGAGACGGTCATAGTTGGAGACGGTTGCGGGCAGGCTCCGGAAAGTGGGATAGCCGTTGTTGGCCTTGGCGACGATCGAGTAACGGGCCGACTCCAGGTTGTTCTCCTTGATGGGGAGGGTGCGCAGGAGCGAATCGACCAGCTGGATGGCGGAAAGCGACTTGTCCGCCTGGGTGCCCAACGTCGTTATGAACCTGGCGGAGTCGTCGCCGTATGCAGGGTCCGGGGCGTCTGTGGTGCCCGAGGCGCTGTATGCCATGGCCCTGAACTCGCGTACCTCCTGGAACATCAGCGAGAACATCCCGCCGCCGAAGTACTCGCCGAGTACTTCCAGGGCTGCCTTGTCAGCGCCGCTCTCGGGCCTGTCGAAGGTCTGGTAGGTCATCATCTGGGCCTGGCGGGAGCCGGGCAAGTCGTAGAAGAATACCGTGGGGGAGTCGTAGGTCATGTTCTTGATGCGCAGCCAGTCCTCGGTCTTGACGGCCCGGCCAAGGTCGAGCCGGCGCGATAGCGCGCCCGCGACCTCGCCGGCCGGCATCCGCCCGGAATAAAGCACCGTGTATCCGTGGTCCATCAGGTCGTTGAAGGTATCCATAAGACCCTTGGCCCCGACGGACTTGAGCTCTTTCTTGTCCATCTGGGTAAGGTAGGAGGACTTGTCGCCGTAGAATACCTTCTGCTGCATGGCGGACATGATGTTGGACGTGCCTCCGGAGAAGAACGTCTGCTTCTCCAGGTCGATCCCGGTCAGGAGCTCCTTGAAGCTGTCCTTGTCGGCTTTGGCGTGGTCGATGAAGTGCCTGAGGAGCCTGAGCGACTCGTCGAGCCTGTCCTCGAATCCGCTGATGGAGAGGTCGAAAGAGTGGCCTGCGGCACTGACCGAGAATGTCGTGCCGAGTGCCTGCCAGGCCTTGCTGAGCTGCTGGACGGAGAGGGAGTCCGTGCCGAGCGTGTTCATGAAGGATGCCACATGGGCTATCCTGGGGTCTTCCTGTGTGCCTCTCGTGACGCGGATCGTCAGCCTGAAGATGTCGTTCACCGGGTTCTCCTTGTAGTACAACTTCACATGCGGGGTGACCTCGAGCCGCTGCACGTCCGAGCGCATGTCCACGAGCCTGGGTGCCACGTCACGCGAAGGCATCGCTTCGAGACGCTTCGCGTACTCGGAGCGCTCGCCGGCGTGCCTGGGCACCACCGGCTCCAGCTCCGGCTTGGCTATATTGTCCTTGGGGTAGGTCCCCATGACTTTCTCGAAGCGGATATACTTGTCGGTGAAATACTTGTTCGCTACGCGGATGATGTCCTCGCGCGTGATCGAGCGGATGGCTTCGACCTGGGCGAGGTACTCGTCCCATCCGCGCCCCTGGCTCATCACCGAGACCATCTGTTCCGCTCTGCCGGCTATGGACTCCAGCGCCTCCTCGGCATTCCTGGTGGCCTCGAGTTTCAGGGCCTCGACCTCCCGGTCGGAGAATTCGCCGCGCTGGACCTTGCGGATCTGCTCCCAGCAGAGCTTCTCGGCCTTCGGCAGAGAGCCGAAAGGGAGATTGGGCACTACGGCGAAGCCGGCGATGCCCATCTCGTTGAAGAGCGGCACGCGGGCCGCTGCGCCCAGCAGCAGCTTGTGCCCCGTTATGAGCGAGTCCATAAGTCCGGAGGAGAAGCCGTTGGTCAGAAGGCCGGTCGCCAGGTCGAGCGCGGGAGCGTCGGCCTCGCGGTCGGTCGGGCCGTTGAAGGCGTAGACAGCGATCTTGATAAGGGGGATCTCAGCCTTGACCTTGACATTGCGCACTCCCGTGAAAGGCGCGACCTCGACGGGCGCCTTGTCGGGGCGCTCGCCGCGGCGGATGCGGCCGAAGGTCCGCTCCAGCAGCGGCTCAAGCCCCTCCATGTCCACGTCTCCGCTGAGGATCAGTCCCATGTTGCACCCGACGTAGTACTTGTCGAAGAATGCCATCATCTCGCCCAGACGCGGGTTCTTGAGGTTCTCGGTGCTGCCTATGACCTGGTACGAGTAGGGATTGCTGCCGCTGAACTCCTTGATCATCTCGAAGAGCGGAGCCTGCATGGTATTGTCCGCTCCGCGGTTCTTCTCCTCGTAGACGGTCTCTAGCTCTCCCTGGAACAGGCGGAAGACCGGATGCATCATACGGTGGCTGTTGAGCTCCGCCCACTGCCCGATGTACTGGGGCGAGAAGGTATTGTAGTAATAAGTGTAATCATAGGAAGTGCCGGCGTTGAGGCCGGTGCCCCCAAAGCGCGCTATCAGCCGGCCGAACTCGTTGGGAATGGCGTATTCGGCGGCTTTCTGGCTCAGCCGGCCTATCTCCTTCTGGATGGCCTTGCGCCCTTCCTCGTCCGAGGTCCCGGAGAGCCGGTCGTAGCATACGGCGATGGAGTCGAGCCATACCTTCTCGGCGGCGTAGTCCACCGTGCCGAGCTCTTCAGTCCCCTTGAACAGCAGATGCTCCAGATAGTGGGCGAGTCCTGTGTCGGGGCTGTCCTTGCCGCCTGCGCGCACGACGACGGCGCCATAGACTATGGGCTGCGAGCTGTCGTGGTTCACCCACACCTGCATGCCGTTGGAAAGCTCGAACTGGCGTACTTCCAGGGGATTCTCCTGGGCGCTTGCGGCCAGCGCCACCAGCGCTGCCACCAAGATTGAATAGATCCGTTTCATGACGTAAAGATAGGCTTCTTGCGCCAAAGTACAAAACTTGGGCGGGTGAGTATTTGTTTGGGACAGAGATAAAATGTAATTTTGTAAAAAGTGTAACACCAGAATAACGATACTGCCATGAGAATGTTGCAAACCGCCGTGCTTTCGCTGCTGCTCGTATGCAGCGTGGCGCATTCGGCCGAAAAGGCCAGGACCACTGTCCTTTCATCCCCTGACGGCAAGCTCAAAGTGACGGCCGTGTCCTCCGCATCCGGCCTTACATGGGCCGTCGAACGCGACGGACTCTCCATCCTCGAGCCTTCCGCCATCCAGATTACCGTCGACGGCCGCGACCTGCTGAAAGGCGTAGCCAAGGAGACGGCGCGCGGGGAAGTCAACACCTCCTTCGCCACCCCTGTCTACAAGAAATCCGAAGTGAAGGACAATTACCGGACGGTCACGCTCCGCTACGGCCGCGTCGCCCGCGTGGAGCTGCGCGCCTATGACGACGGCGCCGCCTACCGCATCCTCTCCGACAATGCCAAGGCCACCAGGGTTGACGGCGAGACTGTCGAGTATAAGTTCGCCGGCGACTACGACGCCTTCATCCCTTATGTCAATGACAATCGCAGCGGAGAGCGTTACTCGTTCTCCTTCGAGTCCTATTACGACGAGTCCCCGCTCTCGAAGATGTATGCCGACTCACTGTCCATCACCCCTCTGGCAGTGTGCCTGCCCGGCGGAGTGAAGGCCATCGCCATGGATGCCGGAGTGGTGGACTATCCCGCCATGATGCTTCTCAAGGGCGAAGGCAATTCCCTCGTGGCCGAGTTTCCTCCGGTGCCGGAGACTGTCGTCCAGGGCGGGTACAACCGCCTGAATCTCGTGCCCGTGAAGCGTATGGACTGCATCGCCACGGTGCAGGGCGCGTTCGCCACCCCTTGGCGCGCCGTCGTGGTCACCACGCGTGACGCCGACATCCTCAATTGCGACATCGCCCAGCGTCTGGCCGAGCCCTGCCGCCTCGACGACGTCTCCTGGATCGTCCCCGGCAAGGTCGCCTGGGACTGGTGGAACAACAACAATATCACCGGTGTGGACTTCGTAGCCGGCATGAACACAGCCACCTACAAGGCTTACATCGATTTCGCGTCCGCCAACGACCTGGAGTATATCATCATCGATGAAGGATGGAGCGGAGGCGGCATGCGTAATGTCGGTCCCGCCCGCGTCGACGCCCTGTTCGAGATCAACCCTGCCATGGACATCGACGAACTCGTCGCCTACGGCCGTTCCAAGGGCGTGGGCATCATCCTCTGGTCCAGCTGGCTCGACATGGTGGGCGGCGATTCCGTAGGCGGATACGGCAATACCGAAAAGATGATGGCGCACTACGCCGCCAAGGGCATCAAGGGTTTCAAGGTCGACTTCATCGACCGTGACGACCAGATTGCCATGAGCTCCATGTACCGTATTGCAGGCATCGCCGCCAAGTATCACCTCCTTCTTGACTACCACGGCATGCACCCCATGGGCATCCAGCGGACTTATCCCAATGTAGTCAATTTCGAGGGAGTCAAGGGCATGGAGAACTCCAAATGGGAACAGCGCGGCCCGCGCGGTCCCGTCCATAACCAGCCCCGTTACGACGTCACTATCCCTTACCTCCGCGCGCTGGCCGGCCCGATGGACTATACTCCCGGTTCCATGGCCAATGCCTTGAGGAACAATTTCTTCGGAAACAACGACCACCCCATGAGCCAGGGTACCCGCGTGCACCAGCTGGCCATGTACACCGTCTTCGAGGCTCCGCTCCAGATGCTTGCCGACAGCCCCAAGCGCTATATGCGTGAGCAGGAGTGCACGGACTTCATCGCGCAGGTCCCCACCGTCTTCGACGAGACCGTCGCGCTTGACGGCGAGCTGGGTGAGTACGTAGTCATCGCCCGCCGCCAGGGTGACGTCTGGTATGTTGCCGCCATGACCGACTGGACGCCGCGTGACCTCACGATAGACCTGTCGTTCCTCAGCCCCGGCCACCATCCCGCCGACATCTTCGCCGACGGGGCCAACGCCCATCGCGATGCCGAGGACTACAAGCATACACTCCAGTCCGTCTCCGCTTCCGACAAGCTTACCGTCCACCTCGCCTCCGGAGGCGGATGGGCTGCCATCATCAAGTAGCTGAAAAGTGTAAAGGCATTTTACAGGGGGTGTAAAATTTTTTACAGCCCCTGTTTTTTCAATGTCCTCGATCTCAGAGCATTACCTTTTTGGCAAACACATTGCTACGTGAAACGGAAAGATTATGTAAATTTGTATCTGCAATATGGCAACGAAGAAAGGAAAGATACTGGTCGTGGACGACAATGCCGGCATCCGGCAGACCCTTAAGATACTTCTCCCCGTTCATTTCGAGGAGGTGATGGCCATACCCTCGCCATCCACGCTGGTCTCGACCGTGGAGTCTTTCCGCCCCGACGTCATCCTCCTGGACATGAACTTCTTCACGGAGGTCAACACCGGCAACGAAGGACTATACTGGGTGAAGGAGATCAAGCAGATGGCTCCGGACATTGAGGTCGTGCTGTTCACGGCCTATGCCGACATCCAGCTCGCAGTGGAGGGGATGAAGCGCGGGGCCTTCGATTTCGTCGTCAAGCCCTGGGACAACGACAAGCTCATTGAAGTGCTGACCGCTGCGCGGGACAAGGCACAGAAGGCCATGCATCGCGACGCTTCGCCCAAGGCCGGCTCGAGCGCGTCCGCGCCTGAGTCCGGCATGTACTGGGGCGACAGCCCCGCCATGCTTTCGATCCGGCGTATGCTGCAGAAGATCGCCCCCACCGACGCCACCATCCTCATCACGGGAGAGAACGGTACCGGAAAGGACGTCCTTGCCCGGGAGATACATTCCATGAGCCTCAGGAGCGGCCGTCCCATGGTCGCGGTCGATGCCGGCGCCATCACCGAAACCCTTTTCGAGAGCGAGCTCTTCGGCCATGTCAAGGGAGCCTTCACCGACGCCCACGCCGACCATGCCGGCAAGTTCGAGCAGGCGGACGGCGGCACCCTTTTCCTTGACGAGATAGGCAATATCCCGCTGCACCTGCAGGCTAAGCTGCTGCGCGCCATCCAGAGCCGGAGCATCGTGCGGGTCGGAGGCACGACCTCCACGCCGGTGGACATCCGCCTGATCTGCGCCACCAACATGGACCTCGAGCGGCTGGTCGCCGAGGGCCGTTTCCGCGAGGACCTGTATTATCGTATCAACACCATGCATGTGCAGCTGCCGCCGCTGCGCGAACGCCCCGGGGACATAGTCCCGCTGGCGGAGCGCTTCGTGGCGGAGTTCGCCCGCAAGTATCACCGCCAGATCTCAGGCGTCGGGCCCGAGGCGGCATCCGCACTGGCCTCCCACCGGTGGAGCGGCAATATCCGCGAGCTGCAGAACTGCATAGAGAAGGCCGTCATCCTCTCGGAGGGCAGCAGCCTCGGCGCCGGCGACATCCAGTTCGACTCCGCCGCATCCGGGAACGTCGAGGCGCTCCGCATGAGCGACCAGCAGGAGGAGAAAGCCATCCGCGAAGCCATGGCACGGTGCGGATGCAATATTTCGGCCGCAGCCAAGATGTTGAATATCAGTCGTCCCACCTTATACGCCAAGCTTAGGAAATACAATATCTGATGTCTACATGGACTGTCATAGCGCTTGTGCTGGCAGCGGCCCTTATAGCCGCTGTCGCCGCAACACTGCTGACACGCCGCAAGGACATCCGTAAGGTCTCCTACATGATGGACGCCCTGGAGGACGGAGAGCTCAACTTCCGTTTCCGGGAGAAGAACCGCATGAACCGGACGCTCAACCGTATCCGCTATATCTTCGAGCGCCAGCGTCAGCAGCACGAGCAGGACTCCTGGACCAAGCTCATCCGCGTCCTGACGCATGAAATCATGAACACAGTGTCTCCCATCGCTTCCCTGAGCGATGCGCTGTCGCGCTCCATGGACGAAGACGGCCACAGCGAACTCGATGTCAAGGCAGGCCTCGATACCATCTCCGACTCTTCCAAGAACCTCATCAAGTTCGTCCAGACATACCGCGAGCTGAGCGGTGTCGCCCGTCCGGTCAAGAAACCGGTTATGCTGCAGCAGCTGATGGAGAGCGTCATCTCCCTGAACAGCGCGTTCGCGGCTTCCTGCGGAGCCGTCTGCACCTATGTCCAGCACGATCCCGACATCGTCATCTACGCTGACGAAGGCCAGGTCTCACAGATCTTCATAAACATGATCAAGAATGCCCTGCAGGCTGGTGCAAGGCATGTTGACATTTCTGCACGTATCGGTGAGGACGACGAGGTCGTCGTCAGGGTCTCCAATGACGGCGCACCCATCCCTACTGAAAGCCGCGAGCAGATCTTCGTCCCCTTCTTCACCACCAAGCCCGAGGGCAGCGGCATAGGCCTGAGCATCTCCCGCCAGATCATGCGCCAGCACAACGGCTCCGTCGAGCTTCTCCGCTCCGACTCTTCCCTCACCGAATTCGCCGTCACCTTCCGCTAGCCTCCCGGCAGTTGTAAAGTGCCTTTACATAGGGTGTAAAGTATTTTACACATCGCGGAGTCTTAGATATTTATTAAATCATTGAATAACAATGCATTAAAATTGTTGGCACGGGAGATGCTACAAACTGTGCCGGGGAGGGTTTATGGACTCCCGCAAATGCTAATACACCAACATTCATGAGATACAATATGAGAACGATGAAATCCAAGGCCGGGCGCGATGTTCTGCCAGTTATCATAAGCGTTTTTTGTATGGTTTTGCCTCTGGCCGTTTCCCCGGCCGCCAAGGCTCAAGGGGAACGGCCTGCGGCATTATCCCTGAAGGAATGCATGCAGTACGCCGTGTCGAACTCCACCAAGATGCGGATCCAGCAGGCAGAGGTCGGAGACGCCCGCATAGCCAGGCGTGACGCCATCCTGTCGGCCTTCCTTCCGAACGTCAGCACCGGCGCATCAGCGTCCTACAGCTTCGGCCGAAACATCGACCCTGAGACCAATACCTATATCAATACCCGCTCCTTCAGCAACGGCTACAACATCGGAGCCAGCATCACCCTCTTCAACGGCTTCTCCGCGGTCAACAACCTGAAGATCTCGGAGACTTCCCTGAAGATGGGAGAAACCAGGGAAAGCCAGGTCGAGTCCGACCTATGCCTGGCAGTGATGGAGGCCTACTATAACGCCGTGTACTACAAGAGACTGGCCGGTATCTGCGAAGAGCAGGTAGCCGTCGCCGAGACGACCCTTGCAAAGGCCCGCCGCGAGGAGGAGCTAGGCTTGAAAGGCCATGCCGACGTGGTGCAGATGGAAGCCGACCTGGCTGGCAGGCAGTACGACCTGATCGAAACCAGGAACTTGTCCGAGAACCACATGATCACCCTCGAGGACCTCATGTTCTGGCCCATGGACGAGCAACTTGTCATAGAGACCGATATCGATTTCCCCGCCATCGGGGATGCTTCATCCCCGTTTGACGGCGAGAAGAAGGAGGCCATCCTCGATTTCGCCCTCAGGCACAATCCTTCCGTGCTGATCGCGGACTGGACGCGTCTGAACGCACAGCGCGAGCTCAGCACTGCCAAATGGCAGCTGCTTCCCTCGCTGAGCATGTCCGGAGGCTGGAGCTCGAGCTACTACAATTACATGGGAGCTGAGACTATACCGTTCATGGACATGATCAAGCGCAACGGCGGCGAGTACGTATCGATGTCGCTCAGCATTCCGATCTTCAACAGGCTTTCGCGCCGCAGCAACATCGCCCGCAAGCGCAACGCCCTGACGCGGGCCGAGGCCGAGTTCGACCAGACCTTGCGCGACGTCGAGAGCGAGGTGCGGCGCGCCATCCAGGACTGTGACGGAGCCGCCAGGGCCTGCCTTCAGGCCCGCTACAAGGCCGAGGTCCAGGAAGAAGCCTACAGCCTCAACCTGAAAAAGCTCGAGCAGGGACTCATTTCCCCGCTGGAGTTCCAGACTGCCGACAACAATTACCTCCGTTCGAAGGCCGATGAGATGGACTCGCTGTTCAAGTACCTCATCAAGCGGGCGGTAGTGGAATATTACAATGGAGTAGAATATTTAGACCAGTAAACCATGGATAAACCTATCGAGAAAACAACGGGATGGAGAGTGGCGTTCACCAGGAAGGCGCTGCCCTATTGGCTGGGAGCACTGCTGCTCGCATTCATCATTTATCTTATTGCAAGGCCCAACAACAAGACCCTGCGCGTGGACCGCGACAGTATCAGCATGAGCACCGCGACCAGGGGAGAGTTCAATGACTATATCCGCATCAGCGGCCGCGTGCAGCCCATGACCACGGTGCAGCTGAGCCCGCAGGAGGGCGGTATCGTGGAGGCCATCCTCGTGGAGGAAGGCTCCACCGTCCGCGCCGGCGAGCCCATCCTCGTCCTGAACAATGACAACCTCGACCTGCAGATCCTCAACTCCGAGGCCGAGCTGGCCGAGAAGGAGAACATCCTGCGCAACACGCAGATCCAGATGGAGCAGCAGAAGCTCGATGTCCGTCAGAACGAGCTCGAGTACGGTACCCAGGTCGAGAGGCTGAGGCGTGCCTACGAGCAGCAGAAGGCTCTCTATGCCGACCAGCTCATCGCCCGCGAGGACTACCTCAAGGCCGAGGAGGATTACAGGCTGGCTTCGCAGAAGTACGAGCTCATCCGCGAACGTTCCAAGCAGGACAGCCTCTACCGCGGCACCCAGATCGACCGCATGGAGGAGAGCCTGGAGAACATGCTCCTGAACATGCACATGATACGCCGGCGCAAGGACAACCTGATCGTCAAGGCTCCTATCGACGGCGAGCTGGGCCTTCTGGATGTGGTCCTGGGCCAGAG
>ODAI013139831.1_pt1 | contig 13384 bp, 13 predicted proteins | sample 1539321 | NCBI WGS metagenome assembly ODAI01 (sample SAMN02144231, study PRJEB22623) | gut metagenome | biome: sheep rumen | host: Ovis aries | place: New Zealand
GGAGCACTGCTACGGTGTTGGAGTTGAACTCGAATCCGAAGAGCACGTTTACGGTTACTGCTACCAGAAGGTCGTGGCAGAGTGCGAATATTGAGCACAGACCTGCGGACCAGCCGCCTATCCTTCTGAATCGGATAGCGATGTAGATGATAACGATGACTGCGGCAAAGATTATTGCTACCAGACACTTGATGAGGAACTCACGTCCTGTTGACGGGTTTACGTCGTTGGAGTCGAAGAGCTCTATCTTGTTGTCTGCAAACTTCTCCTGGAGCTTTGCTGTAAGCTCGGACTGCTGGTCGCCGGTGAAGCCGTCGTCTGTTGTGAAGGATATGGTTATCTGCTTGTCGCCGGTGCTGATGCTCTCTCCGGTGCGGACGTTTACAGATGTGTTTACCATGTCCTTTACGATGCTTTCAATATCGCCTGTGTTTACGTCGCCCTCGTAGGTGTAGGTCATCATTGTTCCGCCCTTGAACTCGATAGCGAAGTTGACTCCTCTTACGATGAGTCCTACGATGAATGCAAGGACTACAGCAATTACGATGCCGAGGATAAGTCTCTTCTTGCCGGTTATGTTGTATACCTTCTCAGGCATGAGAGCGGCAATTTCCTTTTTGGTCTTTTTAGTACTCATTCGGCATCACCTCCGTACAGCTTTTTGTTCTTAAAGCAATTGAACTTGGAAAGTGATGTTACCATAAGTCTTGATGCGAACACGCCCATGATGAAGTTAAGGATAACACCTGCAAGGAGCGTAAATCCGAAGGAGTATACGAAGCCTTCAGCAGTTGCGCCGAATGCCAGGAATATCGTCTTGTTGAGTATCTTTGAGAAGAAGCTGGAGGGTACGCCGAATGCTCCCATGAGGATAACTGCGATGAGAACGTTTGTTACGTTACCGTCCAGGATAGCGGAGAAGGCTCTCTTGTATGCTACCTTGATTGCGCCGTCGAGAGTCTTTCCGGAACGGAGCTCTTCCTTGATACGCTCTCCGGTGATGATATTGGCATCAACGCCCATACCTACCGCAAGGATGATACCTGCGATACCGGGGATAGTCAGTGTGGAACCGCTCATGAATCCGAACCAGCCTGTTACGAATGCGATAGAGCCTGTTATCTGTCCTGCAAGGGCGATAACTGCTACAAAGCCGGGGAGCCTGTACAGTACTACCATGTAGACTGCGATGAATGCAAAGGCGATAGCTGCTGCCAAGAGTATTGCATCCAGTGAGCCCTCACCCATTGTAGGTGATATGGTGTTTGTGCTCTTTGTCTCCATCTTGAAGGGGAGAGCACCGCCGTTTATCTGGTCAGCCAGCTTCTTGGCTGATTCATATGTGAAGTTTCCGGTGATGATAGCGTTGCCGTCTGTGATAACGGAGTTTACGGAAGGTGCGGAGATCTGTGTATCGTCCATCCAGATAGCTATCGGTACTCCTGAGCTGAGGGCCTCACTTGTTGCGTTTGCAAACTTTGTAACGCCTGTATCCTTGAGCTCAAGCTGTACAACGTACTCCGGCTCCTTTGTTGTCTCGTTCTGGTGAGTCATTACAGACGCTTCCTCAACGTCTGCACCCTGGAGAACGATGTCTCCGGTATATGCACTCTTTCCTGTCTCATCTGTAGTCGTATCTGTACCCATGCGGAAGGTGAGCTCTGCCATTTCGCCCAGTTCCTTTACAGCAGATTCCGGGTCGAAGTCAGTCTCGCCTGCCTGCCAGGGGAAACGAACTATGATCCTGTCGCTTTTGGGGTCGCTGTAGATCTCGCTGTCTGTGATTCCAAGTGCTGAAAGTCTGGTCTTGAATACCTCTGTGGCCGCATTGAGCTGGCTCTCTGAGGCGTCAAAATCATCAGCGGGCTCAAAGGTCGCATCAACACCGCCCTTGATGTCGATACCAAGGCGGATGTCGTCAACACCCTTGATGATAGTCTTTGGTATATCTCCGTATCTGTAATCGATACCGAAGATAGCCGTGACTGAGAACAGTGCGATAACAGCAACGACAATGAAGAAAGTTGATTTGCCGATCTTTTTCACGGTCAATGCCTCCTAATTTTTCCGGACTTTTCATTACAGGATATATGTACAAAAGCCCTTGATTTCTGTCTCTGTGACAATTACAATTATTGTACTATATTTTTAGCAAAAAGTCAAGCATATCCGGGACAAAAGTCATTATTTCAAAAATATGCACAATTCGTTAACGTCCCTATATGGCATTATGCATAAAATCCCCCATTCCGTCGAAATGGGGGATCGTCTCATTTGAAGTGTTTCTGCGACACCTTCAGCCGGTTCATGGCTCTGTTGAGTGCCGCCTGGGTCTGGTAGTACTCCTGGATGCTCTGCTTCTGCCGGAGCCTTTCCTCCGCCCGCTGTTTGGCCTCCTCGGCTCGCTTTATGTCTATCTCCTCCGGAAGCTCACAGGAGTCCGCAAGTATAACCGACTTGTCGGGCATGACCTGTATGAATCCGTCAGATATTGCCGCATAGCGCCATTTGCCGTCTACCATGTATTTCAGCTCCCCTGAGGGAAGTGCCGTTACAAGGGGCTCGTGGCCGGGAAGTATTCCCAGGAGTCCGTCTATGGCCGTTATGACCAGATGCTCACATTCACCCTTGTAGAAAATACGGTCTGTCGCCACTATTTCAAGTTCAAAGGTCTTAGCCACGGTGTACCTCCTTACTGGTCGTCACTGATGCTTTTGGCCTTGAGGATAACGTCGTCTATGGTGCCTGCCATGAGGAAGGCTGCCTCCGGGTACTTGTCCATTTCGCCGTCTATGATAGCACGGAATCCCTCGATAGTATCCTTCAGCGGCACATATTTGCCCTTCAGACCTGTGAAGTTCTCTGCTACGTTGAAGGGCTGAGAGAGGAATTTCTGTATCTTTCTTGCACGGTACACAGCCAGCTTGTCGTCTTCGTCAAGCTCTTCCATGCCAAGGATGGCGATGATGTCCTGGAGCTCCTTGTACTTCTGGAGAAGCTCCTGGGTCCGTCTCGCAACGGTATAGTGGTCCTCACCCACTATCTCAGGCTCCAGTATACGTGAATTGGACTCCAGCGGGTCAACGGCCGGATAGATGCCCTGCTCGACTATCTTACGTGAAAGTACTGTCGTTGCGTCAAGGTGGGCAAAGGTTATTGCCGGCGCAGGGTCTGTAAGGTCGTCCGCAGGGACGTATACCGCCTGTACTGACGTGATAGAGCCGTTCTTGGTGGATGTGATGCGCTCCTGGAGCTCGCCTACCTCTGTGGCCAGTGTAGGCTGATAGCCAACGGCTGAGGGCATACGTCCCAGAAGGGCTGATACCTCTGAGCCTGCCTGAACGTATCTGAATATGTTGTCTATGAACAGGAGTACGTCCTTGTGCTCCCTGTCACGGAAGTACTCTGCCATTGTAAGGCCCGTCTGGGCAACTCGCATACGTGAACCCGGAGGCTCGTTCATCTGGCCGAATACAAGTGCGGTCTTGTTGATAACTCCGGATTCCTGCATCTCATTCCAGAGATCGTTGCCCTCACGGGAACGCTCTCCGACTCCGGTAAATATGGAGTATCCGCCGTGCTCTGTGGCAATGTTGCGGATAAGCTCCTGTATGAGTACGGTCTTGCCGACACCGGCACCTCCGAAAAGTCCTATCTTACCGCCCTTGGCATAGGGGGCGATAAGGTCGATGACCTTGATGCCGGTCTCCAGCACCTCGACTACCGGGCTCTGGTCCTGGAATGTGGGGGCCTTGCGGTGTATCTCCCACTTCTCATCAGTCTCAACGTCGCCCTTCTTGTCGATAGGCTCTCCCAGCACGTTGAACATTCGTCCGAGAGTATTCTCGCCTACAGGCACCTTTATACAGCTTCCTGTGGCTGTGACTTCCATATTCTTGCTGAGTCCTTCGCTTGTGGCGAGCATTATGCAGCGCACGGTGCGGTTGCCCATATGCTGAGCTACCTCCATGACACGCTGTCTGCCGTCCACCTCAACGGTAAGGGCATCCCTTATCATAGGGAGCTTTCCCGTGCTGAACTCAACGTCTATAACAGGTCCTATGACCTGAGTTATCCTGCCTTTTTCCATTGGCGGCAGCTCTCCTTTCTGAAGAAGAATTATCGTCCGATCATTGTTGGATCCATATCAGTGGCCATTCCTGTTTGAGGTCACTACTTTCTGAGAACTGTAAACTGCTAACTCCAAAACTACTCGCTGAGTGAGGCGGCGCCTCCGCAGACTTCGGTTATCTCCTGAGTGATAGCGGCCTGTCTTGCACGGTTATAGAGAAGCGACAGGTCCTTTATCATGTCCTTTGCACTGGTAGTTGCGGCGTCCATTGCCGTCATTCTCGACTGCTGCTCACAGCAGAAGGCCTCTACCATTGCACCGTAGATGATGCCCTTGGCATAGTTCGGTATCAGATGTGCCATTACCTCTTCAGGTGATGGCAGGAACGATGCTTTCGGCAGTTTTTTCATGGTCCCGTCTGCCGTCTTTCCGAAATGTCTCCGCTCAAAGGGCAGGAGCTGTACGGTTCGGGTCTCCTGGAGATTGGATGTGACCATGTCTGTGTAGAGCACGTATACCTCGTCCAGCTCGCCGTTCTCGAACTTGTCCAGCACGAGCTGTGCTATCTCCATTGCCCTGTAAAGTGTCGGGTTCTGGGTGGTATACAGAAACTCACCGTCCACTGATGCCTTTGAGTCATTGCGGCTGCGGTTCTTGAAGTACTGTCTGCCCACCTGTCCCATTACGAAAAGGTAGCAGTTGCTCAGGTCCGCTGACTTTGCAAGTTCCTGCTCGGTATATTTCAGTATGTTATGATTATAGCTGCCGCAGAGCCCCTTGTCGGCAGTGATGACGATATATCCCTTTTTCCTCTTCTCAGGAGGAATGGAGCTTCGTCTGTCGAAGTACTTCTGCCTTGTATGGGGAGTGTGCTCCAGCACGCTCTCGATAGTCTCCTGTAATTTATAGAAATAGGGCTCGGTGGACTCCAGGGACTTCCTTGCCTTTTTCAGCTTTGAGGAGGACATAAGGTACATCGCATTGGTTATTTTGAGTATCTGCTTGATGCTCTCGATACGCTCACGTATCTCTCTCATGTTGGGCATACAGGCACCCCCTTATTCCTCAAATGCGGTGACGATGCGCTCTATACGCTCCATGAGGTCGTCTGTCAGGACTCTGTTTTCCTCTATCTCGGTGATTATATCCTGACCGTAGGAGCGGATGTAGCTCATGAGCTCGCTGCGGTACTCCCTCAGCTCCTTCAGCGGGATGTCCCTGAAAAGGTCATGCTGTGCCGCATAGAGAAGTATTACCTGCTCATAGTGAGGCAGCGGATTATACAGCGGCTGTTTGAGCAGCTCTGTGAGCATATGTCCGTGGTTGAGGAGGTCAGTTGTAGTCTGGTCGAGCTCAGAAGAGAACTGTGTGAATATCTCCATTTCCTTGAACTGTGCAAGGTCGATACGGAGATTTCCGGCGGCCTTCTTCATGGCCTTGGTCTGTGCGGCACCGCCCACACGGGATACGGAGAGTCCGTAGTTCACCGCAGGACGGAGTCCGGAGTTGAAGAGCTCGCTCTCCAGGAATATCTGTCCGTCTGTGATGGAAATAACGTTTGTAGGTATATATGCGGAGATGTCACCTGCAAGAGTCTCGATGATAGGCAGGGCAGTCAGTGAACCGCCGCCGTGCTCGTCGTCAAGACGGCTGGAACGCTCCAGAAGTCTTGAATGAAGGTAGAATACATCTCCTGGATAGGCCTCTCGTCCGGGAGGTCTGTGGAGGAGCAGTGACATGGCTCTGTAGGCAACGGCGTGTTTTGAAAGGTCATCGTATACGATGAGAACATCCTTGCCCTTGGACATGAAGTACTCTGCTATAGCTGTGCCTGAATAGGGTGATATATACTGGAAGGGCGCCGGGTCACTGGCAGAGGCGCATACAACTACGGAATAGTCCATAGCACCATACTTTTTCAGTGTGCTGACTACCTGTGCAACTGTGGAGGACTTCTGTCCTATAGCCACGTATACACAGATAACGTCCTGTCCCTTCTGGTTGATGATAGTATCTATTGCGATAGAAGTCTTACCGGTCTGACGGTCTCCGATGATAAGCTCACGCTGTCCGCGTCCGATAGGAAACATGGAGTCAATGGCGAGGATACCGGTCTGGAGAGGTACATTTACGGGCTTTCGCTCGATAACTCCCGGAGCCTCACGCTCAATAGGGAAGTAGTCCTCTGCCTTGATAGCTCCAAGACCGTCTATAGGCGCACCAAGTGCGTCCACAACTCTTCCGAGAAGTGCGTCGCTCACGCCTATACCGGCTCTCTTGCCGGTGCGGACTACAGATGAGCCCTCTGTCAGACCGTGGTCATCTCCCAGGAGAACAACTCCCACTGACTTCTCTTCAAGGTTCTGGACTATACCTCTGATGCCGTTCTCGAACTCTACCAGCTCACCGTACATTACGGCATTCATGCCTCTGACCTTGGCAATACCGTCGCCCAGACGGGTGATGAAACCGGTCTCTGTAGCCCCCGACTTCACATCGAAGTCCTTGACCTCTGTCTTGAGGACGGAGATTATGTCACCGGTATTTCCGGACATTATCTTGTCGTCCTTGTCGGTATTTCCGGCAAGCTCTGCGGCCTTGCCGTGGAGGTTCTCCCTCATGAGACGCAGGCTGGTGCGGTAGCTCTTGTCGTACTCAACATCGCCGGCATTGAGGATAAATCCTCCTATTATGTCAGGGTCATGGACGTACTCTATCACTACGTCGTCCTTGACGAACTTTTCCATGATGAATTTGCGGAGGTCTGCCTGCTGAGACTCTGTAAGGGGAGTCACGTAGCGTACCACCGCACGGATGCTGCCGTCCTTTTCAATGAGGTAGTCAGAATATTCCTCCAGGACGTCTATGAGCTCTCCGGAGCAGCCTGACTTCACGGCACTTACCATGAATCTCTGCACGCTCTCAGGGAAGAGCTTTTTGATTATCCCTCTTTTTTCATCAAGAGTTACAAGAGGGTTGCCGAGAGTATCTCCCACGTCGCCGCAGGACTCCAGGATATTCCTTGTCTCGTCAGCGTCATCCTGTGGCACCTCAAGGCGGATAAGCTCTTTAAGAAGGTCCTTGCTGGTCTCGCTCATCACTTACCGCCCTCCTCTTCGGAGAGGAACCTGTCTACAAGACGGCGGTTCTTCTCATCGTCGAGATTTTCTCCGATTATCTTGGAGGCCGCCTCTATAGCCAGGTCGGCTATCTCGGTCTGAGCCTGTGTCATTACTCTTCTGCGCTCTGTCTCTATGGCCTTGTTGGCATCGGCAACTATCTGGTCTGCCTCTTCCTGTGAGCGGAGGAGCATTGCTGCCTTCTCGGCCTCAGCATCCTCACGGGCCTTCATGAGTATCTTCTGAGCCTCAGCCTTCGCCTCGGTGATGTCGTCGGCATACTGCTGCTTCAGTGCCTCTGCCTCCTCACGGGACTGCTTTGCGCTGTCAATATCGTCCTGTATGGACTTCGTCCGCTCGTCCATCATCTTTCTGACAGGCTTGAAAAGGAATATTTTCATAAGTATGAACAGCAGCACAAGGTTGACTGCCGCCCAGATAAAGTTCCAGATATCTATATCCAGCATAATATCCTTCCCTCCTTTTTTCGGGATAGTTGATTATTTAAGGAAAAGTATGATGAGCAGCGCTATTACGAAGCCGTAGATAGCAGTCGCCTCTGCAAGGGCACATCCCAAAAGGAGTGCCTTGTTTATGTCGCCCTTTGCCTCAGGCTGTCTTGCTATGGCCTCAGCAGCCTTTGAGGTGGCGATTCCGATTCCTATTCCTGCGCCTGCGCCGGTGAGTACGGCAAGTCCTGCGCCTAATGCTATCATTCCCATAACGATATACCTCCTATTATTCTTCCTCCATGGCCTCTGACATGAACAGAGAGGTCAGGAATACGAAAACGTAAGCCTGTATGCATCCGTCGAAAACGTCGAAGTAGAAACTGAACGCCAGCGGTATGCCCACAGGGATTATCAGCTTGATGAGCTCCATGATAACAAATGCTCCCAGAACATTTCCGAAGAGTCGCATACACAGCGACAGGGGCTTTATTATCAGCTCCAGTATATTCAGCGGCAGCATGAAGGCCATAGGCTCCTTAAAGCCCTTCATCCAGCCCTTTATGCCTTTTTCTCTTATACCGCTGTACTGTATCAGCAGTATGGCGAATATAGCCAGGGTAGCGGTGACTCCAAGGTCCTTTGTCGGGGGACGGAGCCCGAAGAGTCCGATAACGTTTGAAATGCCGATATACAGCAAAAGCGTCTCCAGCACCGGCAGATACTTCTTGCCCCTGGGACCCAGTATCTCCAGGAAGAAATTATCCATCCAGCACACAAAGCCTTCCACAAGGCACTGGAACCCTTTCGGCACCACCTTCATCGTTCTTGTAAAAATTATCGAGGCGATGACCAGCACACCCATTATTATCCACGTCATAACACAGGATTCCGGTACGGGAATACCGCCTAAAACGGGAATGGTGAACGAAGTCCGGCATTCCAGCTCTTCCATGAGCTTATCAGCAAGATCGCCCATAACACAGCACCTTCCTTCACAGATAAAATAAGAAAACGGAGACTGCCTTCCGGCTCAGATCTCCGTTGATCTTGTCAGGATTTGCGGAAAAGTTCAGTCCCGCAGGACCATTGTCAAGTATCGGAACATTACTTGTCCACTCACAGCCGCCGTCAGGAGGCTGATAGGCAATAGCGCACAAACCAGATGCCTGTTATTTGTGCAGTATCACCTTAATTATAATATAACAAAATCGTTACAAAGTCAAGAGTTTGCGGAAAATTTCACAATATAATTATGGATATATTCCTATTCGCAGACCGCCGGCTCAGCACCTACTCATCGTCGCCCTCTGCAAGGCGGACTGCCCTGTCCAGACGCTCTATGGCTCCGGAGTTGAGCTTCTCGGTGAGTCTTACCCTGTCCAGCTCCTTCTTGAAGGAGGCAAGCTCTCCGGCTATCTTCTTCATTATCTCTGCGTTCTTCTCCTGCTGGTCCTCCAGGGCGCAGACTCTCTTTATCAGCTCGTTGACGTTTGCTGCAAGAGCCTCGTTTGCCTCGTTCTGCCGCTCTCCGAACTCAGTGAGCTTGGCAGGAGCTTTCAGGGCGCTTATCTTCTCATGACCGTCGAAGGTCAGCATTTTATCCTTGGTTAGCTTTATATCTGACATTCCTGTTCTCCTTCCTGTCTCAGACTCCGGCCTTCCTCCAGTAGTCAAGGGTGTCGGCAATGGTCTGCTCGACTGTTATCCCGGCACTCCAGCCTGTATCGGCCTTTATGCGTGATACGTCCGGCTCTATGACCGGTATATCCGAGGCTCTCATCCTCGCAGGGTCCTGCTTCACCTCTATTGGCACCTTTGACAGGCTCAGAGCGGTGTCGAGGATGTACTGCACAGGTACTGCATGACCTCTTCCCACGTTGTAGGTCCTGCCGCTGACTCCCTTTTCTGCAAGCAGGCAGTAGGCACGGACTATGTCCCTTACGTCGGTGAAGTCCCTCCGTGCAGAAAGATTTCCCACAGACATGACCGGCTCACGGTGTCCGGCCTCTATCTCAGCTATCTGCCGGCAGAAGTCGGATATTACGAATATGGGGAGCTGCCTGGGACCGGAGTGGTTGAAGGCCCTGACCATGACTACGTCCATCTTGTAGGCTCTTGCGTATATCTCACCCAGCATTCCCTGACAGGCCTTTGTTGCGGCATAGATGTTGCCGGGCCTGAGCTGCTCCTCCTCACTTATGGGGCAGGCGCCCTCCCGGATAAAGCCGTACTCCTCACCGGAGCCGATGAGCAGCAGGCGGATGTCCTTTCTGTCAGCATTTCTCACAGCCTCAAGGACATTGATAGTGCCTTTTACATTTATATCAGCGGTGAGCTGAGGACGTTTCCAGGATACTGCCACTGAGCTCTGGGCTGCAAGGTGGAATATCACATCCGGGCTCTCCTCATTTATGAGCCCGGCAGTTTTCTCTGCGTCAAGTATGTCAAGAGTCCTGACGGAGCAGTCTCCGGTTATGGACTCGTTTTCAAGGCAGGTGGCGCAGACCTCCGCTCCTTTTTTTCTGAGGGCATCTATGAGATAACCTCCCACGAACCCTGCTCCTCCTATGATAAGAGCTTTCATCTGTTTGTTCTCCTTCCGGACAAGACTTTGTAAAGTCTCTTTATAACTTCTTTTTCGTTGAATACACTGCTCACTCTCTCCGCTGCGGCCTTTCCGTATCTCTCACGGAGTCCGGGGTCGGCGGCCAGGGTATTTACAGCCTTTGCAAGAGCTCCGGCATCCGAAGGCGGCACCGTCAGTCCGGTAATGCCGTCAAGGCTCACATGGGGAACTCCCGAAGGCAGGTCCGTATTTATCACAGGTTTCCCGTAGACCATTGCCTCAAGCTGCACTATTCCGAAGGCCTCGCTCCTTGCAACTGAGGGCAGCACGAAGATGTCACAGTCCGCATAGGCCTGTCTCAGCTCCTCCTCCGGCAGAAAACCCAGGAAGTGTACACGACTGTCAAGTCCACGCTTCCGGGCATATTCCCTGAGCTCCGGCTCAAGGTCGCCCTCGCCGGCAATGAACAGCTCGCAGCCCTTCACCTTTGAGAATGCTCTCAGCAGGACGTCAACGCCCTTGTAGTACACCAGACGTCCGGTGAAGAACACCTTCACTGCGGTCTTGTCTGCGGCTCTTTCCGTGAGCACCGGCCTGCGCTCTATGGAGAGGTAGTCCTCCGGGCGGATACCGTAGGGGACTACTGTGCATTTCTCCCGGTACTCCGGAAGATGCTCTGAACCGTTTATATGGCCCTCTGTAGCCACTATCACTGCGTCTGCCCGTCTGAGGAGCCAACGCATGAAGGGCTTGTATATCAGCATCAGCTTTTTCTGTTTTACTACGTCGCTGTGCCAGCTCACAACTATCCTTCCCCTGTACCCGGACAGCATAGCTGCGGCATCTGCAAGGGGAAAGGGCAGGTGGATGTGTACAACGTCTGCTTTTTTCGCCATTTTCCTGAAAAGTCTCACGAAGGACAGAGACAGCGGACACTTGAAATAGGTGCCTAAGCTGCCGGCTCTTGTGAGCTCGACTCCGTTTATGTTCTCCCGGAGAGTCCGCCCTCTGCCGTCACGGCAGACGAGGGTCCTGACCTCGGCTCCGCAGACTGTTCCCAGCTCCTCGGAGTACTGCTTCACGAGAGTCTCGATGCCTCCGATATGAGGGTGATAGGCTTTATTCACTTCCAGTATCCTGAGCTTTTTTCCGCTCATTGTCTCACCTCAATATTCGTAAAGTTTCCCTTCATATATTACGCCTTCATCAGTCCATTCAAGTCCATGTTCAAAATTTTTAACGTCTTCATCAAATATAAGGCGGTAAACAAATCCCCGCTCCCTGACGTAATAGCAATATATCGGACGCCCCTCTGCCGTGTCGGACGTTCTGACTATGAAGCGCTTTCCGTCGGGGCTTTTTATCCTTACCGGACCGCTCTGCGCTTTTGAAGCGTCTATCAGCGTTATCAGAAAGTACAGCATCGCCGGGAGCTCAAGAACTATTACCCCCAGTGCAACTATCAAAGCCTTATAAGCTCTCCGGGGCTTACCGTCTTTGGCTTTTGAAGCAGCGAACACGGCCAGAATCCCGCCGATACAAAGCAATGTCCCCAGTGCTGAAACAGCTATCAGGTCCCATCCGGTCATACCGCCGATTATCACAAGCCTTCTGTGGTCCTGCACCTTATACAGTATCACCTGCGCCAGTATCGTTAAAGCTGCGCCCAGGCAGAGAATTATCGTGGCCTTAGTGCTCGTTTTAGCATCCACGGCTCTCACCTCCGCATTTACTGCTAAGCCTGAACAGCCTTAAAAAACATTTTCAGGCTATTTATTTCATCAGCTCTTCGTATATCTCCATGAGCATCTCTGCCGAGCGCTCCCAGGTGAAGTCCTTTGCCCTTTCAAGACCCTTTGTACTGAGCTCCCTGCGGAGACCGCTGTCTCTGTACAGCTTTCTCAGGCCTGCTGTGATGCTCCTTACGGAATAAGGGTCACATATGACTGCACAGTCCCCTGTGACCTCCGGCAGAGATGCGGCTCCGGAACAGAGCACGGGAGTACCGCAGGACATCGCCTCCAGAGGAGGCATACCGAATCCCTCGTATAACGAAGGGAACACGAATGCCAGCGCTCCGCTCATCAGGGGAGCCATGTCCTCTGAGGGAACGTACTTTGTGAATATCACCTTATTTTCAAGTCCCATTGACCTGACTCTTGCGAATATGCCGTCATAGAGCCAGCCCTTGCCGCCTGCAAGGACGAGCTCCGGAGCTCCTTCCCCTGACTCCTCTATGAAATGTCCGTAGGCCATTATCAGCCTTTCAAGGTTCTTTCTGGGTTCGATAGTGCCCAGGTAGAGGAAGTAATCACCGGAGATGCCAAGGGAGGACCTGACCTCCTCTATACGGCCGCTGTCTGTGCAGGGAGAGAACATTTCGCTGTTGACTCCGCAGGGCACGACTCTTATCTTCCCCTCATGCTCAGGGAAGTACTTTATTATCTCGCTCTTTGAGAACTCCGAATCCGTAACGATGCGGTCTGCCCTCTCCATTGAGCTTTTCAGGCCCATATTCAGCATGAGACGGGTCCTGCCACGGACTGTCTCCGGAAAGGCCTTGTAGACCATATCGTGTACTGTCACTACAGTCCTGCCCTCAACTCCCGGAGGGAGGATATAGTTGAAGAAATGAGTGATGTCAGACTCCCCGAAGAAATGGGAATATGGTACCGGCAGCACTGCGGACATACCTCTGTAGAGCTTTTTCGGGAAACGGGAGGTGTTCATTCCGATGCCTTCCGCTGATAACTGCCGGATACGTTCCTCGGCAGTGCCTTTTCCGTCTGTGAAAAAGCTGTATTCATAGGTATTCTCCGGGTACAGCGCCGCAAGTGCGGCAGTCTGTCCGGCCTCACACCAGCCTATGCCGGTCATTTTATCCGCTGTCAGCGGTATCGCATCAAATGTTATCTTCATTCGCAGCTCCTATATTGCAATGGGCGGATATGACTCCGCCCTTTGTTTTTATTTTTTCTGAGGCTACTATCCTCTGTATCCGATCATCAGCTGATCTATCTTTTCGGCGCAGCCTCTGATATATTCGTCTGAATCATCAATATTGAATCCCTTGGTATGTCCGGGAGCTCTTTTGATCGGTTCTGATTTTATTATATCATATTCCTTGACTGCGTCTTCGTAGGATATATTGTGATCTTCAAGAAGTACAATAAGA
>ODAI010882044.1_pt1 | contig 13383 bp, 13 predicted proteins | sample 1539321 | NCBI WGS metagenome assembly ODAI01 (sample SAMN02144231, study PRJEB22623) | gut metagenome | biome: sheep rumen | host: Ovis aries | place: New Zealand
CTGGGAGTGCCATTCCTTTCGTGGTGCGGCAGAGTGAAATTTGGTGTTAAAATCCGCGACTGGCACTGTGGCATTCGCGGTATCCGGAAAGATGCTCTGAAGAAATGTCAATTCCGTACTACAGGCATGGAATTCGCCACAGAAATGATTGCGGAAGTGAGTCGGAAGAAACTGAGGATCGGCGAGGTCAGCGTGCCGCTGAAGAAGGCGCAGGAAGAGCGGACGGAGAAACTGCGAACGATAAGAGATGGGTTCCGGCATCTGTGGTATATCATGAGAGCATGAGGTCAGAGAGCTGGTTGCTCCCTGACCTTAATAATTGGGACAATACTTTATCACGGCGCAGTTGCACAGTAATAAAATCGCTGCTTTCTACTCTATTACAGCATTCATTTCAGATACCTCGATTCTGTTCAGTATCTCCCCGAGCTGTGCGCTGATAAAATTCAGAGCAGATTCAAACACACTCAGCACAGAGTCATATGCAGATCCTGTGCTGAGACGCGGGAACACTGGAGATAGATCGCCAGCGCCTGCAGCGCGGTCGATTTGCTGTGAATGTCTGTAAGCGCCATAAATGTATCGTCGATAATTCTTTTTTCTGTCATGCAGTTCAAAGAGGAGGAACATGTACGGGCAGCATTTGTCATCGAGAAACGATCTGAGCATAGGTTGATCTATTGCTACATCAACGGAATTATGTCCGGGGTGGTCCAGTATCCGGAGGATGACGACTTCGCGCAGACGACGCCGGTGAACATTTCCATCGGGAGCAACGACTGCACGGTCGATCTCTACTGCATCCGTGTGTATGACAACGACCTCACCCGTCATCAGATACTCGATAACTGGATCGCGGATACGCAGACCATTGAGGATATGCTTTCTCGGTACCAACGGAATTCTGTGTACGACGAATACGGTAACATCGTCATCGCGCAGTTGCCGGGCAATCTGCCGTACATGATCTTGGAATGCGCAGAGCTGCCACAGTATAAGGGAGACAAAAAGACAGTCTCCGGTTCATTCGTCGATCCGGTGAATGCATCAAAATCCTTCACCTTTGAGAATGCCCAGTTCGACGTACAGGGTACTTCTTCCCAGTACTATAAGCGGAAGAACTATAAGGCAAAATTCAAAGGCGGCTTTGTGATGAGCAACGGTTCCTCTGCAGAAACCTATGCGATTCGTGCTGGGGTGATCCCGACGGACACGTTCTGTTTTAAAGCGGACGTGGCATCCAGCGAAGGAGCCAACAATGTAGAGCTGGCAAGGCTCTACAATGAGTCCTGTCCGTACAAGACTCCTGCACAAGGCGAGGATGAGCGTATCCGGCAGGGCATTGACGGATTTCCGATGGTGGTCTTCTGGAACAATGGGACAGATACGACGTTCCTTGGGAAGTACAACTTCGACCTGGATAAGGGAACTGAGGAGGTCTTCGGTTTTGCGGAAGAGGATGAATCCTGGGAAGTGCGGAACAACACCTCCGATCGTGTCCTCTGGAAATCAGATGATTACACAGGGGATGACTGGTTGAACGACTTTGAAGCGAGATACCCGGAAGACTATGTAGATCCGGCACAGCTTGCGGAGTTTGCAGCGTGGATTGTGAAGACGGATACCACAAAACCGACTGGCCAGTTCATCGAAGCGGTCACCTACGACGGAGTGGAATATACAAGAGATACAGCGGAGTATCATCTGGCAAAGTTTAAGGCAGAGCTGCCTTCCATGTGCGAGATGAATTCGGCTGTATTTTATTACCTGTTTACGGAGCTCTTCCTCATGGTGGACTCGCGAGCGAAGAACATGTTCCCGTCCTTTATTGGAGGTAGTGTATGAAAAAGAAGTTAGTGTTTTTGCCTTACGACTTTGATACCGCGATCGGAATCAATAACGAAGGCGCATTGGTGTTTTCCTATAACCTGGAGGACACCGATCAGACAGAAGGCGGTGCGGATGTCTTTAACGGGCAGCAGTCTGTTCTCTGGAATAATCTTCGCATGGCGTTTGGAGATGACATTAAAGCGATGTACCAGACGCTCCGATCGACTGGCGTCCTTTCTTATGAGAAAGTCGAGCGGATGTTTGAAGAGCATCAAGCTAAGTGGCTGGAGGCGGTCTTTAACGAGGACGCCTGGTTTAAGTACCTGTCGCCTCTGGTAGAGGAAGGATCTGCGGCGTACCTTTCTATGTTGCAGGGATCGAAAGCAGAACAGCGGAAATGGTGGCTCTATAATCGCTTCCGGTATCTCGACAGTAAGTACAATGCCGGTGATGCTCTGACGGATGTCATCACAGTCCGTGGTTATGCGAAAGCGGATATCACGGTGACGCCATACGCGGATGTGTATGCGTCTATCAAGTACGGTTCCTATCTGGTGCAGCAGAGGGCGCAGAGAAATAAGCCGTACACGCTTCCCTGTCCGCTCGATAACGTGAACGATACAGAAATCTACATCTACAGCGCATCGCAGCTGGCGGATGTAGGAGATCTTTCTGGTTTGAAGGTGGGTTATGCGGAATTCTCCATGGCGACAAAGCTGCAGAATCTGAAGATCGGTGATGCTGCCAACACTTATTCTAACGGTAACCTGACAGAACTGTATCTGGGGAACAATGAGCTTCTCCGTTCCCTTGATGTTCGAAACTGCCCGAATCTGACACAGACGGTAGATATCTCCGGATGCCGGAATATTGAACGGGTGTACTTTGATGGAACTGCGATTACGGGTCTTGTGCTGCCAAACGGAGGTATCTTGAAGACTCGCCATCTACCGGGCACGATCACTAACCTAACCATCCGAAATCAGATGGCTCTCACCGAGTTTGTACTTCCGTCCTACGAGAACATCAGCACCCTGCGACTGGAAAACGTCAGCAGCGTGGTGGATGAGAAGGCCATCCTCATGGCAATCCCGGCAGGAAGCCGCGTGAGACTTATCGGTTTTTCGTGGACGGCAGAGACAGCAGAGGATGTGTTTACGCTCATGGACTATCTCGACACGATGCGAGGACTCGACGAAGCAGGAAATAACCTGCCGCAGGCTCAGCTGTCCGGGACCATCTATGTGCCGTCTCTTACTGGAGCCGAGCTTCTTGAGATGAACAGCCGGTATCCGAATATCCGGATCACCTACGAGCATATCTCGAGCTACCTGCACTACTACAACTATGATGGGTCAAAACTTCTGTATTCAGAACAGATCATGGATGGCGGGAATGGAACGTATACCGGGAAGCCCTCCAGATCGCAGACAGCACAGTATACTTTTACTTTTGCCGGATGGTCGAAGAAGAAGGACCAGCTTGTAGCTGATCCGGAGGCACTTACGGGTGTCACCGCAGATCGGAATGTCTATGCAGCTTATACCGGTACTGTGAAAACCTACAGGGTGCGCTTTTATACAGGGAACACATTGCTTTATACCATCAATGCTGTGCCGTATGGTTCCACAGCACAGTATGTGGGTGATACACCAACCTATACAGGAGATAATCCGGAAGGCTATGAGTTTGGTGGATGGGAGCCTTCAAACGTGAACATCACGGGAAATACAGATTGTAAGGCAAAGTTCCGGTATATCGACATTGAGGAAACGATTACTGACAGTTGGTCCGAGATTTTTGCTACCGTGGATAATGGACGGTATAAAACCCGGTATTCCATCGGAGATACAAAGAAACTGGATCTTGGAGCTTATGGGATTGCGGCGATGCAGATCGCTGCTTTTGACACCGATGAGCTCGCGGATGGTACCGGGACAGCGCACATCACGTGGATCGCAAAATATCTGCTGCAAGACAGGCACAGATACAATCCGAAACATGAGCTGGTCTATGAGTGGAATGAAGTCGATTCCTGGGGACCACCTACTGAAACGAATGCGTATTGGACATCAAAGCTAAGATTCACGACAGAACACGCAATTGCTACGTGGCGAATCAAGGCAACAGAAGCTGGAACGGTTTCTGTAACATATAAGTGTAGCAGTAGTTCTACTTCATATAATGTGATGAACCTTATGATTAATGGTGAGTATAAAGCCAGGAATACAGCAAGTTCATCAGATGTAACTTTTGATGTGGTATGTGAAGCTGGAGATGTCGTGACTGTGACGGCAGACTTTGCTAATAGTAGAGACTCCAGTTATTATATGGGATCTGTCAAGTTTACCAGTACCGGAGCAATCGAAGTTGAGGCGGAGATTGAAAAAGGGGTAACAAGAGGTGACCTCCTCGGTTATAAGCTTGGAACAGGCGGTGCTGGTGGATGGGAAGCATCGGAAATAAGGTCTTACCTAAAGGAGACACTGCTTCCGGCTTTTCCGACAGAAGTTCGATCTCGGATTCTGACGGTAAAGAAATACCAGTCGGCGGTTGGAACAGAGTATCCTGCTTCTGTGTATCAGCAGGAAACGTATGATGACGTTTGGGTACCAAGTTATAAAGAAGTAAGTGCTGCGAAGGGCAATTATAATTCATATCCAATTTTGGAAACCGACGGGCCGGAGTATAACGACTAGTTTACTACTGTGCGAGATACTAATAAAAAGCATGCGGATGGTACCAGCATGGCGACCTGGGTATTTCGTTCAGTAAGAACTTCTGAGACAGTTTATTATGTCACCAATGCTGACACATATGACTACACGATTACGACTTCGAACGCTGAGTATGCATACGGAATCGCACTTAGTTTCTGTATTTAATCAAAAAGGAGGGAGTTTATCATGAAGGAATTTTGGAATACGATTCAGGTGATTTTCACCGCAGTAGGCGGCTGGCTGGGATGGTTTCTCGGAGGCTGTGACGGCTTGCTTTACGCGCTGGTCCTTTTTGTGGTGATCGATTACGTCACCGGGGTGATGTGCGCTGCAGCGGATCACAAGCTGTCCAGCGAGGTCGGCTTTAAGGGGATCTGCCGTAAGGTGTTGATCTTCTTGTTTGTCGGCATCGGACATGTATTGGATGCACAGATTATCGGAAATGGCAGTGTTCTTCGGACCGCTGTCATTTTCTTTTACCTCTCCAATGAGGGTGTGAGCCTTCTGGAGAATGCTGGACATTTGGGCTTGCCGATTCCGGAGAAGCTCAAAGTTGTACTCGAACAGCTCCACGACAGAGCCGAGAAAGATGAAACAGAATGACAGGAAGCGAGGCGTGGAGCCTCGCTTCTTTCTTTTATGAAAGGACGGTAAAACAATGGCATATACAAATAGCCCGATGGTGGCATATACGAAACTGAGCCCAAATCACTCCGGGCAGAGAACACACAGCATCGACCGCATCACCCCACACTGTGTGGTTGGCCAGTGCAGCGCGGAGGGGCTGGGAGACTGGTTTGCGCTCTCAAGTACCCAGGCATCCAGTAACTACGGCATCGACAAGGATGGCCGTGTCGGTCTGTATGTGGAGGAGAAAAACCGCAGCTGGTGTTCTTCCAGTAATGCGAATGACCAGAGAGCTGTCACGATCGAATGTGCCTCTGACTCATCGGAGCCGTATGCTTTTCGGGATGTCGTGTACCAGACCCTGATTAAGCTCTGTGTCGATATCTGTAAGCGCAACGGAAAGAACAAGCTCATCTGGTTTGGCGATAAGGATAAGACTTTGAACTACGAGCCGAAGGATGGTGAGATGATCCTTACGGTTCATCGCTGGTTTGCCAACAAGTCATGCCCAGGTAACTGGATGTATGCCCGTATGGGTGATCTGGCAGAAAAGGTCACGGCCCGGCTTTCCGGAGGCAGCGCTGTAGCTACACCTGTGAAGACCACCGGCCTGCAGGCGACAGCTCTGAAAGGTCTGTCCGAGGGTGATGCGATTAAGAAGGTCGGTACGCTGTTTACTGCCGATCAGAAGAAAAGCGGCATTCTTGCTTCCGTATCGCTGGCGCAGTTCATTCTGGAATCCGGTTATGGGAGTACATAGCTTGCACAGAATGCCAATAACTGCTTTGGCATGAAGAAATCCCTCTCCGGAAACACTTGGAGCGGCTCAACCTGGGACGGGAAGTCCATCTATACGAAGAAGACGCAGGAGGACGATGGAACCGGAAGACTCTATACGATCACTGCTAATTTCCGAAAGTATCCATGTGTGGAGGATTCCATTGCAGACCACAGCGCGTATCTGCTCGGAGCTATGAACGGCAGCAAGCTGCGCTATGCCGGGCTCAAAGGCTGCGCCGATTACAAAAAGGCGGTGCGGATTATCAAGGACGGAGGATACGCTACCAGCATCACGTATGTTGAGAAGCTCGTGGGCATCATCGAGAGATGGAACCTGACACAGTACGACGTGAAGGAGGCGAACACTCCGGCGACAAAGCCGATCGCGAAGCGGACCATTCACGACATCACGAAGGAGAACTTATCCGAGGTGCCGAGGAGCCGAGGTGGCAACAAGATCGAATTCATCGTCGTTCATTACCTTGGCGTCCCGAATGCGGATAATTCGTATCTTTACGGAGGCGGGTATGGCGGACACTACAACATTAAGCGGGACGGCACGATCTACAAAGCAGCTGATCCGAAAACGGGCGTGGTGTGGCACTGCGGCGGTGGCCTGCAGGGCTCCGGTGGACACAGCTTCTATCAGATCTGCACCAACTTCAATTCCATCGGCATCGAGTGTGGCGTCTGCTATACCGACACCTCTGTGAAGGATGCCAGCGGCGATTCCGACCAGTGGTACTTCACCACAGAGACGCAGGAAAGCCTTGTGTGGCTGGTGGCAAAACTCATGGATGAATATGGCATCAGCGCTGATCATGTGATCCGCCACTACGATGTGACTGGAAAGATCTGCCCGAACCCCTATGTGAAAAACAACCGGCTGCGCACCAGTTGGACGTGGGATGAATTCAAATCCCGCCTTGCCGAATACCGGAAGAGCGGCGGGTATGACTCTGGTGCTACTGAGGAGACAACGAGCTGGTATCGGGTCCGCAAGGACTGGTCCGATGCCGCTTCTCAGAAAGGGGCCTATAAAGTTCTCGAAAATGCAAAAGCCTGTGCCGATGAGAATCCGGGCTACAGCGTCTTAGATAGTGACGGGGTGAAGATCTACTCTTCAAAGTCAGCGGGGCAGGAAACACCCACAGTTCCCTTCCTCGTCAGGGTCAGCATCGATGACCTGAACATCCGCACAGGCCCTGGTACCGACTTCAGTCGAACAGTGAGGTACACAGGTAAGGGCGTCTTTACCATCGTCGAAGTGAGGGAAGGCCCGGGATCAGACGCCGGATGGGGGAGACTCAAGTCCGGAGCAGGCTGGTGCAGCCTCGATTTCTGCCAGAAAATCTGATGCACAGTCTTGTCAGAATGGAACAAATAGACGCGAAGAAGGGATTCGATTTTTCTCCGATTTATAGGGGAGGAATCGAATCCTTTCCTATTATAATAGTCGTTGCTATCGGTGCCTTTCAGAGGTAATATGCCACTACCTGGAGGGGACGATAAGCAACGTGATCACCTGCGGGAATACGACCGAAAGGAGAGAAACATGAAAGCAGTCAAAGTTACGGTGAACAAAAGCGGCACCAGCTTCCGTCCGCTGCATCAAAATGCGCATCCTGCATTTACCCACCCTCGTCAAATCCAAAGACCGCAGGAGAAAACGGTGGAACATGTACCCATGCAGGTAGAGAAGGTTGCACCGCTTGTTTCGACAAAGAAACTCCGCGTCTGCTGCTACTGCCGGGTATCGACCCTGCTCGAAAACCAGGAGTCATCTATACATGGCCAGCGGGAACATTACGAAACCCTCATCAAAGGGAATCCGGAATGGGAGTTTGCAGGCATCTACCTCGAAGCCGGTGTGAGCGGCACGAAGGCAGAAATAAGGCCGGAGCTGCAAAGACTCATTGAAGACTGCAAGGCCGGAAAGATCGATCTCATCTTAACCAAGTCCATCAGCCGATTTGCCAGAAACACTTCTGATTGCCTCGAAATGGTGAGGCTTCTTACATCGCTTGGTGTAGCCATCCACTTTGAAAAGGAACAAATCCATACCGACGATATGCATTCCGAGTTTATGCTGAGTATCCTCGCCTGCCTTGCGGAGGACGAGAGCCACAGCATTTCCGGCAATATGAAGTGGGGCATTCGTAAGCGCTTTCAGAATGGAACCTAGAAGCAGGCGATCACGCCATTCGGGTATGAATGGAATGGAGATGAGCTTGTGATCGTTCCGGAGGAAGCGGCGGTGGTGAAGGACATCTTCCACTTGACCCTGCAGGGGCATGGCGCACCCTCAATCGTCAGGGAATTGAACAGAAAGAAGGTCCCTTCGAGCCGAGGCGGATCTTGGACGCCAAATACCATCCGGGGAATGCTGAAAAACCCGGTTTACATCGGGGATACCCTCTACCAGAAGAGCTACATGGATGAGAGTTTCCGGCAGAAAATGAACAACGGAGAGCTGGACCAATACTACGATGAAGGGCATCATGAGGCGATCATCAGCAGAGAGGATTTCGAGAAGGTGCAGGCACTGATCGAGGAGCACGGAAGGGTGGTCGGATATGCAGAGGAGCCCCAATACCGCAGCTCCAACCGGTATTGCTTCACCGGTATCCTGTTCTGCAAAGTGTGCGGGTCGGTGCTGCACAGGCAGGTGCGGAAGGATTCAAGAATCTGCTGGCTTTGTAAAAAGCATGCCCAGCATCCGGACCTTTGCAGGATGAAGCCACAAAGCGATGAGGATCTGAAACGGACCTTTATCAACTGCCTCAATAAACTGGCATGGTCTCAGAGCAAAGGGGAAGGCGTGCTGGATGTCTACGAAACCATGCTCGGGAAAACGGAGGCAGAGAAAAACGCGGAGAGGCTGGCGGAGATTGAACGCACGCTGGAAGAAAACCGGCATGAGATGCAGAAGCTGAGCGCTGTGGTCATGCGCGAACGGTTCCTGCCGGAACATCGGGAGAAGAGCTTACTTCTGCGCAAACAGGAACAGGACCTGCTTCAGGAGAAGAACAGCATCCTGCTTGCGGGGGCACCGAGCGGGATCCTGCAGCAGCTTAAGACCTTCATCGGGGGCTGGAAGATCACTGACGATCCGGCAGCCTTTCCGGAGGCGACATTCACAGAGTTTGTGGACCGCTGCACCGTACTTGCCGGAAAGATGATCACCTTTCATTTCCGGTGTGGGCTGCGGCTGACGGAGTCCCTTTACCAGAGCAATTTGGAGGAAGACTAATGCAGGAAGATTTACGGAGCAGGGCGAGGGTGCCCTATGGATATCGGATTGTGGATGGGCGGGCGCTCATCGATTCACGGGAAGTAACAGCACTGAAACAGTATTTTCGCGATTACCTCGATGGTCTGCCGATGTCGCAGGCGGCAAAGGAAGCACAGCTTCCCTGTTCTCAGACAGCCCTGCGGTACCTTTTCTACAAAAAGGAATACATTGGAACGGACTTTTATCCGCCGAGGGCTACAGCCCCAACATGATCGCCACGCGGTTGATGCAGGATGAGATCTTTTCACCCGCCGGGAAGGAGACCTGGTACGCCAGCACCATCGACAGCATCCTGCGGAACGAGAAGTACTGTGGTGACCTTCTGATGCAGAAATACTACGTGGTCGATGTGCTGAGCCACAAGCTCGCAAAGAATGAAGGCCAGCTGCCACAGTACTTTGTAGAGAATGCCCACGAGCCGATCATCCCGAAAGAAGTCTTCTACCAGGTGCAGGGGGAACTGCAGCGGCGATCCTTACTGAAGAACGATCCGAGCAGGTTTCGGAATGGACCCAAGATGGCGCTGACGAACAGACTGGTGTGCGGAAAGTGCGGAAGGAAGCTGAAGCGGTATACGAATCCTGATCCGATGATGACGGATTGGCGCTGCAGAAAACGGGCTTATGAGAAAAAGTCCATGACAAAGGAAGTGGCGGCATCTTGTGACTGCAGGTATGCAAACGAGCGGGACGTGCAGGCCGCGATTGTGATGGCTTTCAATTAACTGCCGGATCTGCGGGACGAGATGCTCCGGGCGCAGGGAGCGCTTCGGGATGGGGACCTGAAACGGTTGGACACCATGATCGAAGGCAATCAGGAGCAGCAGGGCAGGCTGAATGCTCGCCTTGACGAGATTGGGGAAACGCAGACGGAGGAGACGGCTTTCCTGACAGCAGAACTGGAGCGTTTGGAAGAAGAGCGGATGGCGCTGATGATGGGACGGGCAGAGGCAGCACACCGGGAGGTGAAGATTCTGATGCTTCTGGAATTGATCGACGCCATGAAAGAAAAGCATGACGAGAGCCACGGGATCATCAGGGAGAGAGAAGAGGTAGGTGACGAGGGTGCTTGTTACGACTATGATGAATTCTTTCGCAGGACCCGGAATGAGCTTTCGGAAGATGCGCTCGATAAGGACGGAAAGCTCACAGGCTTCTACGACGATCTGGTGGTTCGCTACCTGGACACGGTGACCGTGCACGAAGATGGGTACGAGGTTCATTTCAAAGCGGGCCTTACGGTAAAGGTGAACATCGGATAAAACAAGACGACTTGGGGAGCTGCGGCTCCCCGTTATTTTTGTTGAAAATATTTAACTTGCAATTGAACGTCACCGCAGGTATAGTCGGAGCCAAAAAGAAAACCGGAGGTGCTGCTATGCCTGAGAAAAGAATGGTTGCAATCATCTCACCGAAATCTTTCTCAAGGTTAGATACGCCATTTGTCGATTATTTTCGGAGGGCATTGATTGCAAATATAGGGGAGGAGAAGGCACAAACAGTCATCGCCTATACGTTCAGGGAGATGGCCCGGATGGAAGAGGAGAACATAGAGTCGCCAGTCGAATTGGATCTGGCCAACTACGGATATCCGATGATGGCAATCTTCCGTGGCCTGATTCAGCTCGGGTGGGGCGAGGAAGAGAGCTGGTCATTTGTGACAACCACGTGGCAGAGAATGCCGGAAAGTCTGAAAGCCCGCCCATGGAACGACGGATCTTCCGAAAACAAGTCTTGATCGCAGAAAGGGGCCGATGCGGCCCACCACAGCGGCGATTACTGAAGCCATTACCCGCCAACGATAGTGCTTGTACCCGTCATATCTTCCAAAACGCCTAATATTCATTTTCACGACAGCACCGGAGTCATCACCTTCCGGTGCATTTTTTGACCCTGCTCTGTGCTCTGCCGAATTTGTCCAATATGCCCGAAAAACGTAAGATATAGCGGTGATAAACGGCAGAATATGGCTTATATTGTGGCCAATGGCCAAGTGGCAACTATATGGGCAAGAGAGACGTCGGCATCAAGATTATAGCATTAGTCATTGCTATGGTAATGACAATTGCAATGAGTGTTACTGTATTTGCGGAAGATGTGACGGTTTCAATTAACACTACTCCTGAATCAGATTATGCTCAGACAGGTGATCAGGCTGTGACACTTGCAGGTCACAATTTTAAGGCTACACAGATTTTAGTAGCAGAAAACTATGATAATGATCCAGAAAGTGCTACATATAAGCAGTACTCTAATTTTTCTTGGGGTGCAGAAGTAACAAACCCTGCTACACTTTTGACTGCATTGCAGGGTGATAGCACTCTTGGTTTTGGGAACTATGCAGCGACTGCAACTGAAGGAAAAGAGCTCTTTACAGCGGCAAGCTTCGCATCTGTAATCGGTACTTATGGAGATGATTCCGATAAAGCTAAAGCTTTAGCAATAGTTCTTCGTGACTATGATGGTTTTGCTACAGCCGGACAGACAACCCTTACAGGTGGTGCAGGTACTCTTCCAAGCCCTGGTTATTATCTTATTGACGATATAACCACACTTGGTAATAATGATGTAGCTAATCCAGTAACTCTTTTTGCTGCACCTGGCCAGAATAAGATTAAAATTAAAACTGAAAAGCCGACCCAGGAGAAGAAAGTAAAAGAAAATGTTAAGTATACTGATGATACTGAATCTCCTGTTTCCGGAACAAATCGTGGTGCTGGATACAACGATGTTGCTGATTATCAGATAGGAGATACAGTTCCGTTTGAGATTCTTTCAAAAGTTCCGAATATGACCAACTTCACTAACTATGATATTACTTTTACAGATACTATGAGTGATGGTCTTACTTTTGATCCTGATTCTTTAGTAGTATCAATCGGTGGCACGCCACTTGCAGCAACAGCTTATACAGTAAAGACAACTGATATAGGTAATGCAACATTCACGGTAAACATTGTTTTAAAGGCACCTGCTGCTGGAGAAACAGCTGCTATTAATTATACAGCTGGTTCTGAGATTAAGCTTGCATTTAATGCAACACTTAACGCTCAAGCAGAAATTGGACAACCTGGCAATCCTAATACTTCTAAGCTTACATATAGTAACAATCCAGATGATACAGATTCACATACCGATACTCCAGACGATACAGTTATAGTATTTACCTATGAACTGGATGTTACGAAGGTTGATGGAGCTAATGAAGAGACAAAACTTAAAGGTGCACAGTTTAAGCTTGCGAATGCTGATCAAACAAAATGGGCAGTAGTTTATGATGGTACTGAGAAGGTCACCATTGACGGAGAAGAATACACTCCTGCGAAGGGAACTATTAAGAGTTGGGTTAATACAGAAGCTGATGCATCGATTCTTGAATCTGACAGTGATGGTCTTTTTAAGATTTACGGTCTTGATGATGGAACATATTACCTGAAAGAGACAAAAGCTCCGACGGGCTATAATTTGCTTGCAAACCCGATTAAACTTACTGTTGTAGCCACAACTATAAATGGTCAGAACGGTGGAACATCTGCAGATCTCGAAGCAATCAAAATTAATGTTGATGATGAAAAAGTTGGTGGTACAGGAGAAGATAAAGATGACTTAAAATATACTACAGGCGATGCAGCAACTGGTAAAGTAGCAACAACTGTAAAGAATAATTCTGGTTCTGTACTTCCGTCAACTGGTGGAATTGGTACCACAATCTTCTATGTAATTGGTGCTGTTCTTGTTTTAGGTGCTGGTATCATCCTCGTTACTCGTCGTCGAATGAGTGTTAACTAATTACTGAAGTGAAAGAATTGCATAGAAAGTAGTTATTGGGGGTGGTCTTGAAAGAGACCAGCTTCATTAATGCTACTATGATGTTCTTCATAGACAAAAATTGATTATCATTTACTATCGAGCAATAGTAAAAAGCAGTGTTTTTTAGTTAAATCTTGAAAACTTGCAAAAGGCAAATAAAATGGTTTATAATGAAGGCAAGGTACTTCTTAAATATAAAGTACTGCAAAAATTCAACTTAAAATTGCCTTATAATGAAAGTAAGATCTTTAAAAATACATGTGAAAAAGGAGCTTTTTGTCTTTACAGAATGATTGGTTTACTACGAAAACATCTTGTAACA
>ODAI013507804.1_pt1 | contig 13383 bp, 6 predicted proteins | sample 1539321 | NCBI WGS metagenome assembly ODAI01 (sample SAMN02144231, study PRJEB22623) | gut metagenome | biome: sheep rumen | host: Ovis aries | place: New Zealand
GGAAGAAATCAAAACATTTTTGAAAACAATCCAAAATGGTAAAACAATCCTTGAAGAAATGATAGAAAAAGAAAAGAAAAATCAGAATAAATCCCTTTCATGAAAAGATGTTTTCAAGCTGTACGATACTTACGGATTTCCCCTAGAATTAACTAGAGAAATCGCTGCAGAAAATGGATTGGAAATTAACGAAAAAGAATATGAAGATGCAGTAAATACTGCAAAAGAGAATTCTCGCCAAGCAACCAAAGAAATGTTCAAAAAATGAATTGATTGGTCAAAATATCTCGAATGAATTCCTCAAACTAAATTCATTTGATATAAAGAATATACAATCTCTGATGTAGAATTGCTCAAAGACTTTGATGTAGACTGACAGAGAGTTTTGATTTTTGATAAAACTCCATTCTATCCAGAAATGTGAGGACAAATGTGAGATAAATGAACTATTGAACTCGACGATTGAAGTGTAGTAAAAGTCATCAATGTTCAGACTTTTGCTGGAGTTATATTACATATTGTGAAATAAATCACAGTTTTATACAGAAAATTTCACAACACACAAAGTTTTTCAAAAAATATACAACTCTAAAAGATTAAAAAACTAACTCTAGAGGGTTAGTTTTTTCAAAAAAACTTCTTACAAATCATATATATAATATGTCAATAAGGTTTTACCATACTTAAATCACGAAAGTAAACAAAATTTTGAAAAATTTAGCAATATGAGATATAATTGACTTAGAAATTTTTATTTTCTAAACATTAATCCATGAAAAATTCAAAACAAGAAAAAAAAGACTATTTGATTTCATTACTAAAAAAATATTGAGAATATGATGAAAAAGCTGACCGAGAGAACATCGACGATAAAACTATAGACAAAATATACGATATACTCCTAATAAAGGATGACAATGAAAGGAATGAAATGATAAATAAATATAAAGAAGATGAACTTAAAGAAATGGAAGAATACAACCAAAAAAGAAAAGATTTACGCAAAAAAGCAGAAGATTTGCTACAAAAAACCAAAAAACTTCACTTAGATATAAAAATCGACAAAATTGAAACAAAAGATAAAAAAGATTTAAAAGATATAGAAGAACAAATTTCTTCAATAGATTCTTAACACAAGCTATTATATTTTTATATTTTTACAATACAACAATGGAACAAGAATACAAAGACAGATCTGCACAAGAAATCTACAATGATATAACAGCAGAAAAGGAAAGGATTGATGCCTGACTGCTTTGAAATGGTAATAGAGATGACGAAGATGCTTATCAAGCTGCCATGAACATAATCAACAAATATCTAACTGAAGATTATGAAACTTTCAATGCCAACAACAATTGAAAAATCGAAGACAAAAGATATTACGTAAATCTCGATAATAGATGAGGTCGTTACGAATTTGCATTTAATGAATATCATAAATTATATATGCAATTTAAACAAGAACACAATGATTTAGAAGCAAAATGAACAAGACATTATCCTTGGCAATCCGAATCTGAACATATAAACAGATTAGCCTCAAGAATAAACGAAATTGAATATGATAGTCTAATAAATAGAAGGGTTCATGATGCAAAATATAGCCTAATTGATAACAATAAACTAATTACTAGCATTCCTGATCCTACTGCTCCAGGATATTCCTTTATAGACACTCCACCACAATTTACAGAAGGAGCAAATGGAAAAACTGTCGCAGAAATATTTGAAATGACAGAAGAGAAACAAGATCCTGGTACAATATATAAAATCGATTTTTCATGATGTACAAATCCAGATATGAAAGATCGACCTACAGTATACGTAAATTCCAATGGAAAAATGATAACCAAAGAATGAGGTGGTACAATATTAGAAACAGATGCATATACTACTACAGAAACAGACATTACTGTTTGGGAATGAGTAACTATATCCTCTAGTAAATATATGAGTACTTTAGCTGACTATGAACTCAATCTTGATAAAAGTATTTTCGATAAATATAAAAATAATACAGTAAATACCATATGATACAACAATTATACTCAGCTTTTACAATCCAATGATATTCCAAATGATAGTAAATATGGAAAATCTTTGAATATACTTAAAGAGAAACATCCAAAATTATATGGAGCAATATCAAATTTATATGAAGCAACATTACAATCATTACCAAAATGAAGTGATATACCACATGTAACAATAAATTGAATCGACTATAAGCAAAATTTTCTATATGAATTTTTAGCAGCAAGTGAAACGAAATTAGAACATATAATCGTAAAAAACAAAAAAACATGATTTCGTTTAGCTAACGAACCAATCACAACAACATGAAAATGAATCGTTCAAGCAAATATAGTCGGAGTAAAAGATAATAATAGAGAAGTTTTCTTTTCAAAAGGTTCACGATGAAATATATGACAAACAGTTTGCATAAGTAACCAGCTATATAATCTACTCGATAATTACGATGATGAATTAGTAGATTATCTCACAGAAAGGATAAGAGCAAGCTGGGAAGGAGATCCAAAATATGCTAACATAACATTACACGATACCAAAATAAATGAATCAGAAATGAAAACTATAAAAAATCCAAATAATGAAAAAGAAAAAGAAAAATTTAATGCAGAATACCAATTAAAATTATATACTCTAACAGAATTATCACAACTTTGCTATGATTTTGAGCAAAGATATGATGATATTCAGCCACCTGAGCTCATAAATGTAATGACATACATCGATAACGTAGCTTATGATATGAGAAGAGGTTTTAATAATGGTAAATTACCTACCGATAAAAAATGGTGAGAAATATGCCAAGAATTTCAAAGATTATGGCTTGAATTTAAAGATCATGACTGAAATCGAGCCAGTATGAGAGATCCTACAGCACGCACCTATATACACAACATATTTTATGCAAAAAATCAGGATACAATTGATAGATATATAAAAGAACTTTGAAATTGAATGACATTTCTTGATAATACAACTTGACAACATGCAGTTGAGAATTTGACCAGGAGAGCTATTGATAATGCTAGCGAAGCTAGCAAAGATGAAAAAGTCATACAAATAGAAAAACCTAAAATTGATGAGTACCGACAATTATTAATCAAAGATTTTGGGATGAAAGAAGATGAGAAATGAAATCCTGTTCCAATGAATAAAACCGCTATGGATGCTTTAATCAATGCATATAACTCCAATCGAGATGAAAAGAGTGTATTTAATTACTTAATGTGACTAACCGATGACGGGAAAAAAGATAAAAATAGAACTCAATATCTTCCAAATGGAACAGATCCTGATGATGTTGAAGATGAATGTAAAAATATTCTTGCAGGATTAAAAAGTAAAAAAGAACTACTTGAAAGTAACACCTGGAAACTTACACCAGAGCTTATGAAGAAAAAATTAAAAGATCAAAAAGAAGAATTAGAGAAAAGAAGTCATTTATCCGATGATGAAATTTCTCGATTAAATGGTATAGAAGTAGTAATGGAAGATCCAGAATGTTTACAAAAACTCATAAATGATGAAAATGAAGCTATGGAGATTAGTATTAGATACTGAGATATGGAAGAATTAATTTCTGGGACACTTACTCCTTATTATATAAAAGAATGAGGTTGAATAAAATGATTTGACAATGCATGAATAATAAACGATGCTTTATGAGCATGATGATGATTTTTAAACTTCAGCGATCAAGGTTGTGAAAAAGTATGACCAATGCTTAATATGATTTTGCAAGAAGTCGCAATATGTGCCATTGCTGCCGCCGTAGGTACATTCACTGCTTGAATGTGAACCGCCGCAATCATGGCAGCTAGATGAACTGCTTTTTGACTCAAGGTTGTAAAAGTAGCAAGCAATCTGAGAAGAGTACGCTGTATTGGAAGTATGTGTAAACTTGCATGAACTGGTGCTAAATATCTAGAACGTATCAGTTTTGCCATTAAGAATTCACCAAAATTCCAAAGATTTGCTAGATGGTTTAGAATTGCTCCAACAACTACAACTAGCGCAGGTGCTGGTACCGAAGCTAGTTTACTATGAAGAGCAGCATTAGCTACGGAAGAAGTCGTAACCTCTACAAGAGCTTGACGCGTTATTCGAAATGGGACAGAAACTGTTCTAAATATGGCTAGAAAATGAAATCAATTAAAGGAAATATGAACCTCTATGAAGGCTGTCAGATTCTTATTAGAATGAACATGATTCCATATAACAAGCACCGCTTTACATAATGCAATCAATGGGAATAATTTTTGGCAATGAATGAATCCTTTTTGAAGTACAGAATATATAGATCCGGAAACATGAGAAAAAAAAGAAATGTCTAATTTTAGATGATATCTAGAAAGTTGTGCTTTTCTTTGAATAATAAAAGCAATTTGATGACCTATTCAAGCATTAACCAGAAATTGAATAACTAAGCTTCTCTGAAGCAAAGCCTCTGAATATAAAAGACTGGCAGGTTTCTTTGGTGGTGTTGTATCCATTACATGAGAAATGGCTTCAATGTGAATTACAGATCAAGCCATAAGCCTCACTTTCGACCAAAAATTAAAAGGAATTACTGTTGAGGACCTCATCCATACAGTTGGTATGGTATTATGATTAAGATTAACCCATTATATATGATGAAAATACGATAAATTCGTAGTCAAGGAATACAACAAAGCGAAATGAGAAGTATTTGTTGATGCTATTTGAAAAGACTGAAAACCTATAACTATTAAAGTCAGCAAAAACTGAGACATTGTAAGAGTAAGCGATTCAAATACTAAAAAACCTATAGAAGATTCCGAATTAAAAGGAAAAAATATATATACTGAAAAAAATAAGCCACAAGAAGAAAGCAGTATAGATCAAAAACTATTTGATGATTATGTAAAAGCTCAAGAAGCTAATCTAAGAGAAAGATACAAAAGATTTAATGGAGATGATTTAAAAATATCTCCAGAAGACTTACAAAGAATATTAAAACAAACAGATACCGAAAAGATGCGCGAATTAATAGACAAAATTGAAGATGAATCAACAAAAAAATTCCTAGAAGAAGATCTTATAGAATCTAGATTAAAAGACTTAGAATGAGACGAATGAAACGATTATTTCGATGATAAATCACGTAAAATTTTTAAAGGATCTGAGAAAGATGCCCGTACCAATAGTGAAACATCAGATAGAATTCTTGATGAAATTACCGAGGAAAATATGTCTGAAAAACTTGAAGAACTAAGAAAGGCAATAACTGAACAATACGAAAGTTCCACATGACAAAAACTGGAACTATCAAATGAACAACTCCTTTCCATCCTCGATGCTCATGAACAGGATTGAATATTATGACAAATTACAAGACCTCAATTAAGGAGGAAGGTCACAATATTAGAAGAGTCCATAAAAGATGATAATGTTAAAAGATTCTTACTTGAAGCTGGATTTTGTTGAAAATCAAAAAGTACTACTACAGAAACCATACAGTCACAAGACAAAAAGGTTACCGAACTTAAGGAATGAGCAAAAGAATTATACGAAAAAGAAAATCCTGGTAAAAAATATGAAGATGCTACCCCTAAGGAAAAATCAAAATATGAAACTAAATATGAACAAATTCTCGCTCATCAAAATAGAGCAAAAGAATTATACGAAAGAGAAAATCCTAGTAAAAAATATGAAGATGCCACCCCTAAGGAAAAAGCTGATTATGAGCAACGTACTAAATATATAGAAGTAAAATGAGGTAAAGAAAATGCCGGAAGTGATATAGAAACATATATAGAAAAACTTAAGACATCAGGAAATGAAAAAATTGACAAAATAATAAAAGAAAAATTAGAAACAATGAAGAGAGATATAAAAGAACTTGATGTTGATTTTGATCCTGTAGAATGAACATTCAGAGCATTTTGATGATTTGAATGATTTGTCCGTGACCTAGCTAGTAGAAGAAAAATCGATCAGAACTTCTTAAACAACATAAAACTTACAATAGACAATATGACAAAAAAAGTAATTAATGATTGAAATGGTAGAAAAATAACACGAAAGGAATATAAAGATTGATTATGATATCCAGATTATCTTACTGAAGCTCTAGAAAAATACATGGTAAACCAATGGTTGGACAACCCACAATATTTCGTTTCTCATGGATACGACCATACGATTCTTGTAGATTCTCTTATCGTAAAAGTATATAAATGAATCGAAGGTGCTAAAAACAGCATAAAAGATAGATACTGACTAAGAGAAGATATTGTAGATGAACTAGCAGAACAAATAGTGAGATTGTCTGCACAATGTCATGACTTTTGATATCCTGAACAGATTTGAAAAAGCAAAACTACACACGCTACAAAATGAGCCGAAAGATTTAGAAAAGATATTATGCCAAAAGTTGAAAAATGGTTATGAGAAAAAGGTGTTACACCAGAAAATGCTAAAAAATTATGTCGTGATATTTATAATTCTATATTCTTTCACTGAGCAGACAAAGTTGAATGAAATTATGCAACTAAAGTTGAAGGAATTAATGAATGAGAAACTTATTGAAGTGTATTGACCCCTGGAGACAAACCTATAAAAAATGGAGCAATGAGAGAATATATAGATTTTGAAAATTATAGAGTATCATATAAATCAGAAAACAATAGAAAAATCGCTCAACAACAAGCTTTAGAATTATCAACGGGATGGAATTCTGATATAACTATTTATACAAAAGAACATCCAAATTGAATTAAATTTAAAAAAATAGATGGAGTATGAAAAGATGGTATTGAAGCTCATGAAAAATTCGAGGATTGAAGAGATGAAAGCTGAGAACCTATAAAACTTAAAGATTTAATAGAAAATTGAAGAGTTACCAAAATAGAATGACAAAACGGAAAATGAGAAAAAGTTTCAGTAGAAATAGAGATAGAAACTCAAAGTAATATAAATAACCAAGTTCTTAAAGAAGCATTTTGATGGACATGTGATTTTCATATACAAACCGATAAATGAAGAATAACTTACGATGCAAAAACTAAAAAATTTAAAACAGAAAAATGAGAAGAAATTAGTGAAGATGATTTAATTAATAATTATAAATTTAAAAGTATCACTGCTGGAGAAGATTGAATAAGTTTCAAAATAGATTACGAGAATTATCAATGAAGAGAATTAGATGAAGAGGGTAATATGGGAGGAGCTTGATTAGAATACAAAAGAGGAGATTTGGCAGATAATCCTATATTAGCAGCCATATGAGTAGCTGATAATTTGGATATGACAAGAAGTAGAGCAATCCCTACACAAAGTAACGCAATAACTCAGTGCGCACTGAATAATTTGGATATCGATAATTGATGAAAAATCGCAAAGTTATTTGACAGGATGTCAAACTATAATAAAGCATTAAAAAAATATAATGAATACCTAGCTAAACTTAAACAGTATGAAAACTGAGAGATAAAAGAAAAACCACAAGAAGTAAAACCACCAAGTGATGAAGAAAAATTAAGTATACAAGAAGAACTTAAAGAGATATTTGAATGAGAAAATATAGATATATCTCAAGTACTTGAAGAAGAATGATACGAAACAGAAAAAACAAATTGAGAATACCAGAAGAAAAAAGCAAAGTTCAAATCATATGATGAAAATCGAAATGAACAACCATATAATCTTAGTAGATATTTCAAAGATGGAAAATTTGATTTAGCAAAATTTAAACAAGATCTATTCCAAAGTATAAGAGAATCATGAAAAATTCAATCACATATTGGAAATGAAACACTAGATATGTCACGTGACCTTATGTCCGAAGACATAATTTGATCATTTTCAGTACGTCACATAGTTTGACTAAGAACAATTAAAGATGTTAACTTCGAATGAAATAATTGAAAATGAAGTGTTAAAATAGAAATTGATATGGATGCTTATTTTAATTCTGACCTAACTTATACTGAAAATCAAAAATGAGAAAGAACATTACGTGAAGTAACTGAAAAAAAAGGTAAAAAAGTACCATTAGTAGAGTATCATATATGGAGAGAATGAACAGCTTTAAGCTCCAAATCATATAAATGAAAAAGAATAGATTCATATGTAGTCGCAAGAAACCCAAAATGAGAATTAGAAGTTATTTGAAATATTTGTTCAGATTGAATAGTTGATTATTCACCTATGTTTGAGAGTTGAGTAAAAGTAAAAAAGACAAAAGATGGTGAACTAGCATCTATTGATTATTCAAAAGGTAAACTCAAACAAGAATGGATAGATAAAGGTCTTGATAAAAGTAATCCTTTATTTAAAAATAGACCATAAGAATATTTTTACTTATTTAATTTATAAAAAATGGAAAAAATAACACAAATGAACAACACAGAAGAATATACTATATGCGAAAAAATAGCAGAAAAATTCGAAGAAAAATGAAAAGATGTTTATATAGACACAGATAATGTTATTATATATCAAGGTAAAAGAATATGAATATGAGTAAAAGTTGTTTGAGCAAAAGTATGAGATGTCCCTGATGATTCTGATTATGTATACACCATACATCTCCGAGACTTAGTTAATAACCATGATTTTTACGATATTATTAAAGAAATACAATCAGAATGAAAATTTAATATCGAAATATGAGAATATGCAGAATTAGAAGATTGTATAAATATGCTCTGATGAAAATATGAAAGTATAAATAATACAATTAAACTATTTGAACAATCCTGATTAAAAGATAAAGATAAAATCAAAGAAATATTAAGTCCCATAGAGAAATACTTAAATGAGCATACATCATACTACTTTATAAGTTGTTCTGATGATGGAACATTTTGGTTAAGAACAACTGATGATGAAACAAAAAATGCTATGATTAATAAAGATGAAATATTCTTAAAATACATGGATATAATTAAAGAATATTTCGATAAAAATTTACCAGAAATAGAAGCAAAGGTAGAGAAAGCAAGAGAAGAAGAGATAAAAGAAGAAGAAGAATCAAGGAGACAACAGAATCAAAAAGCTGAAGATTTACAAAATCAATTATAATCATGGATTGATTAGAAATCGAAAGAAAATTCTTAGTATCTAAATTACCAGATAATTTAGATAATTATCATCATGATGAAATTCAACAGTGATACTTTATATTAGAAGAAAATGTAGAAGAACGTGTTCGTCATAGATGAGACAAATTTTATCATACCAAAAAAGTTTGATATTGAAAAATTAGAGAAGAATACGAAAATGAAATAAGTCATGAAGAATTTGATTCATTATGGCCAAAGACTGAGTGAAAAAGAATTTATAAAACTCGTTATATAATTCCATACAATAATCATAATATCGAACTAGATATATACCATGACAAACTAGAGTGATTAGTTGTATGTGAAATAGAATTCAATAACGAAGAAGAATCCAAAAATTTCATATTTCCTAATCGATTTTGACCAGAAATCACAGATAATGATAACTATAAAAATAGAAATTTAATTAATCAAAGTTTTGACCATCTAAAATCCGCATAATTTGACATCGAATAGCAAATTCCTATACTCAGTGAAATTTTTCGTTTAGTTTCTCATCCTTCCTATGAAAAAACTACTTGTAGCTCTATTAGGAACGCTTTCTATATTTTTGCTGACTTCTAATCAAGCTCAATCCATAAGTGTATCAGATTTCACTCCTACCCTAGATAAGAATATTTCAAAGCTGAAAACCACTGAAGAAAAAGTCCAATATCTACAGTCATTTTCCGACATGTTGGATACTCCCAAATATACCAAGAACAAAAACGCACAACTATACAAATGAATCAGAGATTATTGCCTAAAAAAGTTAAGTTTTTTTGAACAAGAACTCGAAGAAGAACAAGCTAAGAATCCACCACAAACCATCGAAGCTACAGTTTCGGATAATTTTTCTAAATCTACAAAAGACTTACCCCTCCTTCCCGATAATTTTTGAAATATAGATGAACGAAAAGTTCGTAAAGCTATACTTTCACGACATAACGAAGAAAGAAGAAATGTTTGAGCAAATCACTATACATACAGTCTTGACCTAGAATGAACAGCTACCACATGGTCAAACACTCTCGCACCTTCGCACAAAACCAGCAATCTACACCCTAGAAAGCCATCAGACTGATATTACAATTACGATTCTATGCTCAGTCGATTTTCAAATCTCTGAATCAAATTTTGAACCGCTCCCAAAAGAGCAGCTGCATTCTCAGAAACAATATGATATGGATACTACAAATGCTCAAAATCTGACTGTACAGAGGATTTAATTACAGCCATCAAAAAAACCTGGACAAATTTAATCATGAAAGAGAAAGCTAATAATGGAAGTCACTACAAAGCTGCCGTAATGAAACATTTCACTCAAATGTGAGCATGAGTTACTATCGATAAAGAGAATAATAGATATTACCTAGTTATCCATTATGGAGTTAATATAAATTAAAAAAACCTTTCAACTTAAAATTGAAAAGATTTTATATATCATTTTTTATTTAAAGTCTTCTCTTTTTACAATATTTATAATAGCTTTTCTCATTTTTGAATAAAAATTATCCGTATGAATTACATATTTATCATCCATTATTTCATCTACATCTACTATTAAATCTTCGTTATTCATCCATTTATTATATACCTCATTTCAACCATCATCATCCAACTCTATTTTTATTTTTCAAGCATCAAAATCAGCACTCGTACCAGTATAATCAGCCTCTATTCAATAATAATCAAATTTATTAAAATACTTATTAATTTTTCATCTCATTTCAGGATTTAAACTTTTATCTTCCAACATAGATTTTTCATCTAGTTTAAGGACCTCCGCTGATATATAATACTTCCCTCAATGACCTTGTCCCCCATATTCTTTACGAATATAATTTAATAAAATTCCCGTTTTTTTCCTCCTTACTAACTTCTTTATTGCATCGGATAATTCCTTCTTAGTTTTAGTCTCATCAACATTTCAATTTTTATCTACACACTTAACTAAATCTAATTCTTGAAAATACTCAATTTTACTATACTCTCCATCACTTTTAAGTTGCAAACTACCTGTTTCAGTCAGTGCCACATCTTCACCAATTGATGTTTTTAACGAACTTGCAAAATTGTTTTTTATTTCACTTACATATGCTTTTTTTACATCTGGATCTTTTAAATTCCCACTATATACTTCATCAGCATTTCATGATCATCCATTAGTTTCTTCTACTCCTGAAGATGAAGACGATGAAGATCAATGTTTTTCAGAAGTTCCTCCACTATCCGACGCCGACGCCGATGCTGAAGCCGATGCTTTTACGGTAGATGGTTTAAATTGTTGTTTTGCCTCAAATGCACCAGGATCTTCTAAAGCCTCACAAAGTTTAACAATAGTTTCCTGACCAGGTAAACCATCCTTTAAACTTAAATCACACTGAGTTTGAAATCGCTTAATTCCAGCTTTTGTATTTTTTCAAAGTCTTCAATCAATTTTTTGAATCTCGTATCACATACTCTCTAATGCAATCTGCATCGCCATAATACACGTAGTAAACCTTTTATTATCTGACACAAGATATTGCCACGATTCTTTACTAGTCTTTCATTTTATATTAGCATCATCTTTTAATTTATTAAAATATTCCTTCACCACCTCTGTTTTGAAATTCACTTTATCTTGATTCACTTCATAAAACTCTTTTACCGAAATATCCAAATTTGTGAGTTCTTCCGTCACTTGAGATTCTATCTCACTATTCTTATCAAGATTCTCAAGCTTTGTAAAATTTTCAGTAGCCATGTTAACAAAATTAAATAGTAAAACATTTCACTAATAATTATACACATAACTATAAAATTTGTCAAATTTTTGAGGACTTTTTTCTATTTCTCTTGAAATTCGCCCTTCAATAAATATTTTTTCCTTATTCGAAATTTATTTTTCAGTTAATTAATAATTATGGCAAACAAGTACAATTTCGCAGAATCTGAAGCCAAATGGCAGAATTTCTGGCAAGAAAACCACATCAATGAATATGAAAAATGAAGTAGTAAACCTACATTTTCAATAGATACTCCCCCTCCAACAGTCAGTGGAAAACTTCATATCGGACATATTTCTTCATATACACAAGCTGAAATCATCGCAAGATACAAGAGGATGAAAGGGTTTAACGTATACTACCCAATGGGATTTGATAATAACTGAATTCCTACAGAGCAACTTGTAGAAAAAGACTTGAAGATAAACATCAAAGAGATGGAAAGAAAAGATTTCATCAAAAAATGTCTAGAAACCAACGAAAGATATGTAGAAATCTACAAAAATTTGTGGACTAGAATGTGACTTTCAGTAGATTGGACTAAATGTTATAGTACTATTCAACTTTCAACTCAACAATTAGTTCAGAAAGAATTCGTAAAATTATACAAAAAATGAGAAATCATTTCCAAGGATTTTCCTGCTTTACGATGTACTAAATTACAGGCTACAATAGCACAAGCTGAAACTGAAGAAAAGGAATTCAATGAATTTTTCAATGATATAGAATTTACTCTAGATGATGGCACAAAACTCGTAATTGCTACGACTAGACCTGAATTATTACCAGCTTGTAAAGCTGTTTTTGCTCATCCTGATGATGAAAGATACCAACCATATTTTGGTCATAAAATCACTACTCCACTTGGAGATACTGTACCTTTATTACCAGACGATAAAGCAAAAATTGATAAAGGAACAGGACTTGTAATGTGCTGTAGTTACTGAGATGAAGTAGATGTTTATTGGTTTCAAAAGCATGAATTAGAACCAAAAATCTGTATCGATAGATACGGAAGAATGATAAATACATGATTACCTGAAATTGATGGACTCAAAGTAGAAGAAGCTAGAGAAAAAATGATGGAAATTCTGACTGAAAAATGAGTAGTTAGAGCTAGAACTCCTATCATTCAGAGTAAAGCTATTTCTGAAAGATGAAAAGTCCCTGTAGAAATTTTACCAGTTCATCAGCGGTTTGTAAGAATTTTGGATAAAAAAGATATTTTGTTGGCTCAAAACGACAAAATGAATTGGTATCCAAATTTCATGAAAAAAAGATCAAACGATTGGATTGAAAACTTACACTGGGATTGGAATATCTCAAGAAATAGAAAATTCTGAATTCCTATTCCTGTATGGTATGATGTTAATACAAATGAAATAATTTTACCAAGTGAACAGCAGCTTGAACGTGGTCCAGTAGATCCAAGTGTAGATTTACCTGATGGATATACTACCGACCAAGTAAAATGAGAAACGTTAGTTTTGGATACTTGGTTCACCTCTGGA
>ODAI014247044.1_pt1 | contig 13383 bp, 10 predicted proteins | sample 1539321 | NCBI WGS metagenome assembly ODAI01 (sample SAMN02144231, study PRJEB22623) | gut metagenome | biome: sheep rumen | host: Ovis aries | place: New Zealand
AACGACACGTTTGGCAGCGAATGATTCCTTGAATCATTCGCCCGATGCTCATTGCAATGAATATACGGCAAAACAGCTGTGCTGTTTTGCTGCGCCACAAAGTGGCGCGGCGAAAAGCTTTTTGGCTTTTCGCCATCCTATGTTCATTATAATACCAATACGCGAAAAAATCCCCGGCGGACGTGTCAACGTCCCGTCGGGGATTTTTCGCTATTGTCCTGTTTCCTGCCTGATGTGCGCCCGGCGGTCCTGGCCGTCTCCCGCACATCAGGCAGGGTTTGGGTCAATGATTTACTGTTTGCTGTTCTTCGCCTTTTTCAGCGTCCTGACCAGCATGAAGATCGAGCCGGCGGCCAGCAGGCCGAACACCACGTCGCAGACGACGATGGCGGTCTTCCACCACGGGGTAACCTCGACGATCTGGATGTTGGGGTTCACACCGTTCATGGCGTTGGAGTGCGCCACGGTGTAGAGGATGCGCTTGGCCGCGTCATGCGCCGCGGAGGCGATGGCGGGGTCGTTGCTCTGTTCCTTGAGCTTGTCGGTCCACTTGGTAGCGTCGTTGCAGTCCCAGGTGTCGCCGCCGGCGAGCAGGCCCTGCACCACGTCCATGTACTTGTTGTTGTTGGCATAGTCGGTAATCGCGAAGCCCTGCATGCCCCACTCGCCGCGCATGATGTTGGTCAGCAGGTTCCGATCGCCGCCGGCCCAGACGTAGCCGTTGCGGTTAAAGCCGGTCATCACGCACCAGGCCTTGCCCTCGACGATGGGATACTCGAAGGCCTGCAGGTAGAGCTCGCGCGCGGCCTGCTCGTTGGTCCAGATGCAGATGCCGTCGCGGCCGGTCTCCTGGTCGTTCATGGCGAAGTGCTTGAGGTAGACGTACACGCCCTTGGACTGGATGCCGCGGGTCTCGGCGGCGCAGATCTTGCCGGAGACAAAGGGGTCTTCGGAGTAGTACTCAAAGTTGCGGCCGGAATAGGGAGTGCGGTGGATGTTGACGCCGGGACCGTAGAGGCCGGAGTACGCCTTGCCGTTGGCCTGCAGGCAGTCGTTGCCGAGACTGCGGCCGACAGCCTCGGACAGTTCCACGTCGAAGGCGGCGGCGCGGATATCGGCGGAGGTGTAGCTCGTGGAGGAGGAGCCGCCGGTCAGCGTGGCGGTGATGCCCTGGGGGCCGTTCTCATCCTTGGTGGCAGGCTTGCCGACCTGGGAGACGGGGACGGTGCTGTGATAGCCCTGGCCGATGAGTTTGGCCGCCTGGCTGAAGGACATCTGGTCGACCAGATCGTCCCAGGTGTAGGACTGATCGCCGATCTCGAGCGCGCCGTCGAGCGGGATGTTCATGAACTGCGCGAGCTTGAGGTTGCCTTCCTTGCCGAAGGTCGGCATGGTGCTGCTGCCCTCGTAGCGGATGGGGCCGGACAGGCCCTTGACGATGTCGTCATTGGCGGCCATCTGAATCGCGGCCGCATAGACGCCGTTTTTGATCGTGGCCCTGGGCATGGTGCCCTCCCAGTCGGAGCGGGAGACATAGACAACGTCGTTGGAGGTATCGGTATCGACCTTGTTGAGGTTCGCGTGGTCGAGCTGGTTGACGATCTCGGCGCCGGTCAGGGCAGTCGCATAGGTGCTGGTGTCGAGCGTATCGACCGTGTACTTCGCGGTGAGTTCGCTGCTGCCGTCCACCTCCGCGCCCTTGGCGGCGAGGATGTTGTTGAGCGCCTCGTGGGCGCCGTTGCCGACGGTGAAGTAATAGTCGCCCGCGTCAACGATGTAGGTGCCGGCACCCTCCGAGTCGTAGGCGCGCAGCTCCTGCTTGGAGACGTCGATGCTGTACTTCACGGTCTCGCCGGCCTTGACGGTCTGCTTGTCGAAGCCGACCAGCTCGACGGCGGCCTTCTCGACATGGTTCTCGCGGTCATAGTCGGTGTAGGGGGACTGCATGTAGATCTCCACGACCTCGCGGCCGTCCACGGCGCCGGTGTTGGTGACGTCCACCGTGAAGGTGAAGCTGTCGGCGTTCTCGGTCATGGCGAAGTTCGCGTAATCAAAGGTCGTGTAGCTCAGGCCGTAGCCGAAGGGGTAGGCCACGGTGGTATCGTAATCGTAGTCGCCGGCGTTGCCCTGCTCGAGAACGGCGTCCTCATAGCGGGTCTCGTAGTAGCGATAGCCGACGTAGATGCCTTCCTGGTAAACCGCGTAGTACTCGTTGCAGGTGCCCTTGAAGGCCAGGTTCTTCTCTGCGGCGTTGGTGTAGCTGGTCACGTAGGCGTTCTGGATGGCGGGCGAGGTGGTGTTGTCATAGCACCAGGTGTCCACCAGCTTGCCGGAGGGGTTGTAGGTGCCGTTCAAGAGTCCGCCGATGGCCTCAATACCGGTCTGGCCGACTTCGCCGATCCAGAGCGCAGCGTCGATGGCGTAATCCTCGCCGCAGATCGAGGGATTGAGGAAATCGAGCTCCATGGCGTTCGAGGTGTTGAGCAGGACTACGATGGCCTTGACGCTGCCCTCGGCCTTCAGCTCGGCGGCCTTGGCGAGCAGGGCGCGCTCTTCGCTCGTGAGGGCGAGCAGGTTGCCGTCATCCTCCGCGGCGCCGGTCACAGGCAGGTCGCTGCCCTCGCCGGCCTTGCGGCCGAGAACCACGATGGCGGCGTCGCCGTATTCCTTGACGGAATTCCACTCGGCGTCAGTGTAGGTGCTGATGGGGACCTCGCGGATCATGAACTCCGCGTTGTTGAAGATGTAGTTGTTCAGCGAGCCGGGGGCGTTCTGACGGCGGAAGTCCTTGCCGGCGCCGTCCATGTAGAAGCTCCAGAGCGTGGGGTTGACCGCGTAGCCGTCCTGCTCGAGGGCTTCCTTGAGGAATTTCATTTTGCTGGTGTCCATGTTGCCGCTGCCGCCGCCGGAATAGATCATATCCACGGAGCTCTGTCCCAGCAAGCTGATTTTAGCGTTCTGCGCAAGGGGCAGGGCGCCGTCGTTCATCAGCAGCACGGCGCCGCCGGCTTCAAGCTGCTTGCACAGCTCCTGCGCGGCAGCCGCCTGTGCGGCGGAATCGGCATAGTCGGCCTTGAAGAGCTCCACGACCACGTCATCGCCGATGGTCTTGAAGGATTCGGTGTGGAGCACCATGTTGATGATGGCCTCGTAGCTGTTGGCAATGGGGCCGGCGATCATCATGAACGCGAAAAGAACGGTGAAAACGATGGACAGCGTGAGCCACAGGCCCTTGCCCTTCACCTTCTGCTTTTTCATGTGCGTAACCTCCTGTTTGAATGTGGGTACGGCTTTTGTTTATCAATGTGCGGCTGCCGCCAAAGCGGCAGCCGCACAAATCATTTATCGGTTGCTGTGCTGTTTGTGAGGGATCAATCAGCCTTCCAGAAGGCCGGTGACGTCGGGGAGGGTCACGAGGCGGTAAGCCAGGGTGGTGTCCTCGGGATCGACGGAGGGATCCTCGACGGTGAGGGTCTGGGCCTTGGCAAACTCTTCAAGGAACTCCTTGGCGCCCTTGGTGTTATTGTCGGGATCGTAGAGGACGGACATATCCTTGGTCCAGTTGGAGGTGTTCACGTAGAAGGTGCCAGGCATGACGGGAACGCGGCTGAAGCCCTTGCCGTGCTGCTCCCAGGAGATCTCGGTGGCCGGCTCGAGGCTGACGTCCTTGTGGCTGGGCTCGCCGTCGGCGGAGGGGGCAATGCTGTACTTGCCGGTGTAGATGATGGTGCGGATGCCGCGCATCTCAAAGTCCTCGCCGCCGAAACGGTTGTGGTGGACAGTGAGCTCATAGGTGTTGTCGGAGTTGAGCACCAGGCCGTAAGACTCGACGGTGTACCAGTTCATCTCGTCGATGCGGGTGACGTGGATGGTGTTGAAGCTGTTGAGGGTCTTGGAAGCGCTTTCGCCGCAGCCGACCAGAGTCAGGCTCAGCATCAGGATCGCGAGAATGAGGGCAGCGAGCTTGCCGATTGTTTTCATGTTTCTTTCCTCCATGTATTTTTGTTGGGGTTACTTACAGCTGCAAGTTTAACAGCGGTTTAAGTTTTCGGAAACGGAAACCGCAAAATCGGTCATGTTTACCGCAAAATTACCCGACGTGCTTGAGCAGGAACTCGACCAGACCGGCGTTGGACTCCTTGAGCTGCTTGCCCTGGAAGCCGTGGCCGCCGTTATGGATGACGGTAAACTCGACGTTTTCATAGATCTGGGCGGCCTTCTCGGAATAGGAGATGTTCACAACGTCGTCCTTGTCGCCGTGGTGGATCAGCACGGGGCCCTTGTAGTCGCCGATCACGTCATAGATATCGAAGCTCATGGCGTCGCGGCTGTAGATGGCGCCGAGGGGCTGGTTCATGACGGTCTCAGTCTCGGGGATGTTCTCGATGGAGCCGTGGCGATTCCAGCAGTCGTCCTGCAGGGCGAAGGCCGGGAACAGCAGCACGAGGGCCTTGACGTCAGCGGGGCGCTTCGCGGCGACATAAGAGGAGACAAAGCCTCCCTGGCTGCAGCCCATGAGGAAGAGGTTGTTCTTGTCCACATAGGGCAGGGCCAGCATGCCGTCCATCATGGCGCTGAGATCCTCGGCCTCGGTGAGGACGCTCATCTCGGTCATGCTGCCGCCGGACTTGGAGGCCTGGTTGCCGCCGTAGAAGTCAAACACGACGGCGCAGAAGCCGTTCTGGGCCAGGAGCTCGGCGCGGGCCATGTTGTCCTTGTGGGAGCCGGCGAAGCCGTGGCTGATGATGACGGTGGGGTAGCTGTCCTTCTGCTCTTCGGGCGTGTAGACGACAGCGTAGAGCTGCTTGTCGCCGTTGGGGAAGGTCATTTCCTCGCTTTTGGTGGGGATGGGCTCGGGTGTGGGGGCGCTCGTCGGGGTCGGGGCGGGGGCGGCGGCGCCGCAGGCGCACAGCGCCAGCATCGTCGCAAGCGCCAGCAGGATCGCAAGTGCTTTTTTCATGGTGTTCTCCTTTTTTGTACTAATATCTAATAGAAATCTTTAATTCTCCACGGCAGAATTTGCGCCATACTGCGTTGGAGCCCTTGACCATATATCTCCATTATGCTCTGCGGTCTCCGCCTTGTCTGGCACAAATTCTGCTCGCGTATCTTTTAAAGCTTTCCATCAGAAATTAGTATTATTTTTTCTTGTTTTGCTGGCTATACCATAAATAAAAAAGCGGTTCCCGTAAACGGGAACCGCAAAGGCAGTCACAAATACCGCAAAACTTGTACCGTGGTTTAAGGCGCTGTGAAAAAAATCGATATAGCAGGACGCGGCTAAAATGCTGGCGTGTAGGGGCTGACGCCCAGCCTGTGGCCGAGCACGGCGGGATTCGCACCTAAAAGGCAGTGATCTCCAGCAAATTCGGTACGTATTTGCCCAACTTGATTATATATAATATTACAAATTGTACCGCGCGGGCGGCAGATTGCCGCCCCTACGGCAATACTGGACTTTTTTCACAGCCCCGTGCTCAGGGCCGGAACAGCACCGCGTCCAGCGTAAAGAGGCCGTTTTCCGCTCGGACCGTCAGCGTGCCGCCGTATTTTTCGCAGATGCGCTCCATGCTCTTCATGCCGAAGCCGTGATAGCGCCGATCCCGCTGGCTCTCGGGCAGGCTGTCGCCCATGAGCAGCTCTCCTGTATAGGGGTTTTCCACATGCAGGCTGAGCACGTCGCCCTCCATGCGCAGAGACAGCGAGAGAAAGCGCTCCCCCTCCGGCAGCCTGGAGGTCGCGTCGATGGCGTTGTTCAGCGCATTGCCCACCAGCGCATACAGGTCCAGCTCCTCCATAAAGTCCAGACCGTGCCCGTCAGCATAAGAGGTGAAGTCGATCTTCCGCGCGGCACAGATCGCCCGCTTTTCCGACAGGACAATGTCCAGCACGTGGTTGCCGGTCTCAACATGGCTCTCATACTCGCCGATGCGCTCCTTCAGGCTATCGATCTGCTCGCGGCTGATCTCACCGTGAAAGCCCTCCAGCAGGCCCTTGAGATCGTGGTACTTCTCGTTGACGAGCTCGACCGACTGCTTGGAATGGCGATACTGCTCGTGCTGCTCATGGACAAGCTCCTGCATGGTCTCCACATTCTCTCTGAGCTTGCCCCGCTCCATGACGCCGAACTGGATCATCAGCAGCAGGATCGGGCAGAGCGTGGCAAAAAAGCTCTCGTTGATTTTGGAGAGCGTGTTGATCCCCGCGTTGTCCTGGGTCAGTCTGCCGTTGATGATGCAGACCATCAGCACCGCCAGCGAGAACACCGCGCGCTGCCGGTCGTCGAGATAGCTGTCGTCGAGCTCGATCGAGCGGCGGAAGCAGAAATACAGCGCCAGATAGGTCCCGCCGTAGCAGACAAGGTCCATCACCAGCACCCAGGGCGTATAGCTCAGCGCGTCCATGGCGGGGAGCAGCTTGATCAGGGTTTTGACGCTGCCCGCGATCTGCTGGGCACAGTACCCGGCCGAGGTCAGCGTCAGCGCGGACCAGACCGTGCTCTTAAAGCAAAACCAGATCGTGAAAAACACCATTGCATACTGCAGAAGCTGCGTGGAAAGGCGCCCCAGGGAATCCGCAAAGCACTCCACCGTGGGTGAATAGAAATAGTGGCCGGAAAAATAGCAGACCACGCAGGATAGAATCACACAGAGCAGTGTGCGCAGCCAGAAATGCTCCCGCCGCTCCTGCCGGTAGGCAAAAACGCCCACGCCCAGCAGCGTCTGCAGATAGGACAGCGGACGGCGGATCAGCATATACCAGGACACCATCAGATACTGCCTCCCTTGTAGCGCGCCAGCGCGTCGAGAAAGTCCTTGCGCCGGGAACGCGAGATCGGCAGGGTGTCTCCGGCGACGACGACCTCGTCCTTCCGCACGGTTTCGACATATTTCAGGTTTACAAGAAAGCTGGTGTTGCAGCGGACAAAGTTCACCGCCTTCAGATCCTCCTCGTATTTGCCGAGCGTGCCCCAGACGCGGATCACCTGTCCGTCGCAGTGGATGGAGATATCGTGCGCCGCGCTTTCGATATAGGTGATGCTGTCCACGCGGACGCGCTGCCCGCTCTCTTTGGTGCGCAGATCCAGCGTGATGGCGCTCTCGCGGTGGGAGAGTCTGCGCTGGATGCGGTCCAGCTTTGCGGCAAAGGACGGATACTGCAGGGGCTTGAGGATATAGTCGAAGGCGCCCACCGAATAGCCGTCGATGGCGTACTGGGTCAGGCTGGTGATGAAGACGATCATTACCTTTTCATCGCTCTTGCGCAGCTCCTTGGCCACGTCGATCCCAAGCATGTCGGGCACGCGGATGTCCAGAAGCACAAGGTCCGCATCCCGGCGGTAGTCGGTGAGGAGCTGAATGCCGCTGGTATACAGTGTCAATGTATATTGAAAGTCGGGGTTTGCCTGCTGGTAGCGGGCCAGGAACTGGGAAAGACGCTCCTGCTGCGGACGTTCGTCCTCCAGCGCCAGTATTTTGAGCACCCCTTTCCACCTCCTTTCAAGAACCGGTTTTGATCAGGCAATTGCAAACGTTATCGGCAAGATTGGAAAAACGCCCCGGAGGAAATCAAATCTGTTTTTGAGGTGGCTTTGCTGTCCTCAAAAACACCCTAAGCCGAGCTTCGCGAGGCCTCGCGCCGACCAAATGCGGCGTATTTCGCATCGCCGCATGCGATAAGCGCGAGTTTCCAATTGCGAAACCAGAGTTTCGCAATTGACTAACCGTTTTTGATGATGAAACGGCCTCTTTTGCGGTTTGGGTTGTGAATGATCGGAAAATCGCTAAAATTTTATTATCTGATATTATACAACTGAAACTATGGTTTAAGTCAAGTGCGGGAGGTTTTCATGGCGTACACAGTTGGCAAAATCGCACAATTGCTGGATATTCCGCCCTCCACGATCCGCTTCTATGACAAGAAGGGGCTGCTTCCCTTTGTAGAGCGTTCCCGCGGCGGCGTCCGCCAGTTTACAGAGGAGGACCGTGCGCGCATGGAGAACATCCTGCTGCTGCGCCGCTTCGGCTTTTCCGTGGAGGAGATCCGGGACTTCGTGCTGCTGGAAGAACAGGGGCCGTCCACGCTCCCCCAGCGTCTTTCCATTTTGGAAAGTCGCGGCTGCGCCATGAAAGGGGAAATCGCCGCGCTGCAGGAGACGCTGTCCCTCCTGGAGGATACCTGCCGCAGCTATCGCGACAAAGGCTGAGCAAACAGCCTCATATATAGTTTATAACCATCCGGGCTGGCGCCCGGATGGTTTTCCTTTTATTGTGCGAAGCAGGCGCTTCCCGGCTCTTGTTTCCGCCTCACCCGGTAGTTCGCGAGCAGGCCGCGTCTTGCCAATTCTCCCGTGTCAGGAGCATTTCCACCGTCGGGATCTGCTTGCCGTCCCTCTCGTAAACAGACGCTCCATACCGCCGCATGCCCGCCTTCTCCTGAACGCGGCGCGAACCCTCGTTGAAGGGGAAATAGCCTGCATTCACGAAGTCCAGATCCGTGTGAACAAAGACCCAGTCCAGAGCGGCGCGCAGCAGCTCCGTCATCAGTCCGCGGCGCCAGTACGCCTCGTTCAGGACCATCGAGAAGGACAGCCCCCGTTTTTCCCGCAGCATGGGGTCCTGCTCCAGGAACGGCGAGGCACCCAGCGAAAAACGCCCAACCACCCGCTCCTCCTCTTTCAGCACAATGGCAAAATCGAGCGGCGGATGTCCCGGATGCAGCACCCGGTCGAATTCTTCCCGCGCCTCCTCCACCGTGTCGATCTCTCTGTTGCCGCTGAGCCGCTGCTGCTCCTTTTGGAGCATGAACGCGGCAAAATCAGAAAAGTCCTCTTCCTGAAACAGCCGTAATTGCAGTCTCGCTGTCTCCGGCGGCTCCCGCTGTAAGGCATCAGAAACGGCTGCCAGTATTTCTTTTTGTTTATCCAAGCGCATCATTCCTCATCTGAACTGCCTCTGACAGCACGGCCTCGGCGCAGCGCAGGCCGTCGACCGCGGCAGAGGTGATGCCCCCGGCGTAGCCCGCGCCCTCGCCGCAGGGGTAGAGCCCGCGGATTGCCGAGCGGCAGCGCGCGTCACGCAGGATGCGCACCGGGGAGGAGGAGCGCGTCTCGGGCGCGGTCAGCACCGCGTCGGGCTTATCGAAGCCGCGGAGCTTCTGTCCGAGGGCCGGCAGGGAGCGCTCGAGCACCGAAGTGATGCGCGCGGGCAGCACCTCGCGCAGCTCGCCCCAGACGACGCCCGGGCGGTAGCTGGGCTGCACCTCGCCCGCCCCGGTGCTCGGCCGATGTGCGAGGAAGTCCCCGACCCGCTGGGCGGGCGCGCGGTAGTCCCCGCCGCCATACTGATACGCCGCGCGCTCGATCGCGCGCTGCCATTCCATTCCGGCCAGCACGCCCGTACCGGGAAAATCCTCGGGGTGCAGCGTCACGAGCAGAGCGGCGTTCGCGTTCTCTCCGTCGCGCCGGGAATAGCTCATGCCGTTGGTGCACACGCCCCCGGACTCCGAGGCCGCGGCAAACACCTGCCCGCCCGGGCACATGCAGAAGGTATAGGCGCTCGTGCCGTCCGGCAGGTGGACGTTCAGCGAATAGTCCGCCGCCGGGAGTGTCCCGCGCGCGCGGCCGTACTGCGCCGCGTCGATCGCGGCCTGCTTATGCTCGATGCGCACGCCCATCGAAAAGGCCTTGGGCTCCATCGGCACGCCGAGGGCGTGCAGCCGCTCAAAGCTGTCGCGCGCCGAGTGGCCGATTGCGAGGATCAGCTGGCTGCAGGGCAGCACCGTGCGCTCGCCGCCGTGCGTCACGACCACGCCCGTCAGGGCGCCGTTTTCAAGAATTAAATCGTCCATGCGGCTGCCGAAGCGGATCTCACCGCCGAGAGAGAGGATCTCGGCGCGGATGTTTCTGACCACATCCACTAAAATATCGGTGCCGATGTGGGGCTTGGCATCGTAGGTGACGCTCTCGGGCGCGCCGTGGGCGGCAAACTCGGCGAGCACGAAGCGGATGCGTTTATCGTGCGTGCCGGTGTTCAGCTTGCCGTCGGAAAAGGTCCCGGCGCCGCCCTCGCCAAACTGGACGTTGTTCTCGGTGTCCAGCTCCCCGCCTTGGCGCAGGCGCTCGACGGCCAGCGCACGCGTGTCCACATCCTGTCCGCGCTCGACCACGATCGGCCTGGCCCCGGCGCGCGCAAGCAGCAGCGCAGCGAACATCCCCGCGGGGCCAAAGCCCACCACGACGGGCCGCGCAGCGTCCGCCGGGGCCGCGGGGATCGGGTATTCCTCCTCGACATAGGGGGTGACACTTTTGTCCCGAATACGGCGCAGCGCGCTCTCCTCGCTGCCGCGCAGCTGCACGGCCACAGCGCAGACATAGTGGATATCGTCCTTTTTCCGCGCGTCCAGCGAGCGCCGCACGAGCTTCCAGTGCTCGACGCGCCGCGCGTCGACGCGCAGCCTCGCCGCCGCCTTTTCTTGCAGTGCCTCTGTCGGCTCCTCCGGCAGAAGGCGCAAATCCCGTACTAAAATCATCGGCCCAGCCTCCCGGCCATACGCCCGCTGGCCCAGGCCCACTGCAGATTGAAGCCGCCGCAGTCGCCGTCGATATCCAGCAGCTCGCCGCAGACAAAGAGCCGCGGCATAAACCAGCTTTCGAGTGTATCGCGGTTAAAGCCCGCCGTGCGGATGCCGCCCGCCGTCACCTGGGCGTGATCGAAGCCCTCGGTGCCCGTCACGGGCAGGGTGAAGTCCTTACAGATCGCGGCAACAGCGGCCAGCTGCCCCTCGGTCAGCGCCGCGAGCGGCACGCCCTGCGGCGCGCCCGCGGCCTTCAGCAGCATCCGGCCGAGACGGTTGTGGAGCATGCCGGTCAGAAGCTCGGCGCTCTCAAGCTTCGGGAAGGTCTCGCAGCGGCTGCGCAGAAGCTGCAGCAGCTCGTCCGTCCCGACCTGCCGGAGAAAGTCGATATGCAGTGTCAGCCCCTCGCCGCCGGTCGCGGCCGCGCGGCTGATGTCAAAGGCCGCCGGGCCCGAGACGCCCTTTTCGGTAAACTGCAGCTCCCCGCCGCTCTCGGCCAGCAGATCATTGCCGCCGCAGAGCCGCAGCGCGGAATCGGCGCGCACGCCCTTGAGCGAGCGCGGATAGTCCGTGCCGGTCAGCAGTTGCACGAGCGAGGGGTAGAGCGCCGTGCGCTTGTGCCCGAGGGGCTTTAAGAGCTGATAGCCGTCCATCACGCCGCCGAGCTTCGCCCCGGCCGCGCCGCCGCAGGCCACGATCAGATCGTCGGCGTGCAGCGTCTCTTCGTCACAGACGACGGTATAGTCCGTCTTTTCGCGCCGGATGTCCCGCACCGGGCAGCCGCAGCGCACATCGACGCCGCGCTGCGCGAGCGCAAAGCGCAGCACGTCCACCACGCTGTTGGCGGAGTCCGACAGCGGATAGACCCGGCCCGAGGGCTCGGTCACGGTCAGCAGGCCGAGCGCGTGGAAAAAGTCCAGCGTGTCGCGCGGCGTAAAGCGCGTAAGGGCGGGGGCGGCAAAATCCCGGTCCTCGCCGTGGTAGTTGTCGATCGCCGCGCCGATGTTCGTCAGGTTGCAGCGGCCGTTGCCGGTTGCAAGCAGCTTGCGGCCCACGCGGCTCTGCCGCTCGAGCAGCAGCACGCGGTTAGTCTTATCCTCGGCCGCCGTCAGCGCGGCCATCATGCCGGCGGCTCCGCCGCCGATGACGATTACCTGATTCATAGTCATCCTCTGTACAGAATATCGTTGGCCACGGGCGTGTAAAAGAGCCGTGCGGCCTCGTCGGCGTCGTGCGTCCGGCCGAGGATCCACATGATCTTCGCAAGCGCCGCCTCGCTGGTCATGTCGTAGGCCTCAAGCACGCGGCGGTAGCCCTTGAGCCGGTGTCCCACCTGGTAGATCGAGAGATCCGAGCCCTCGTTTTGCACCTGGGTCGTCACGACGATGAATTTCCCGGCGTCGCAGGCGCGGCGCACGGTTTCGAACAGGCGGTCGTCGCTGTAGGACGGCAGGCCACCGACGCCGAAGCACTCGACGAGCAGCGCGTCCTTGCGCTCCAGCAGGTATTCGAGCAGCTCATTGTCGGTGCCGGGGATCATTTTGATGAGCCCGACGTTTTCATCGAGTGTATCGAAAAACAGCGGCCGCGGCAGCACCGCGGGCTCGATATAGGTCATCAGCCGGTGGTCGTGCAATATGCCGAGATCGGGGTAGTTGATGCTGGAGAAGGCCGTAAAGCTCTTCGAGCAGGTTTTGCGCGCCCTGGTGCCGACGATCACGCGGCCCGAGAACACGATGCACACGCCGTGCACGGTCTCGGAGCAGGCACAGACAAAGGCGTCCATCAGATTCAGCTTGGAATCGGTGGAGTCGTAGTTGATGGGCTTTTGCGCGCCGGTCAGGACGATGGGCTTTTTGGCCCCCTGCACAAGATAGGACAGGGCCGCGGCCGTGTAAGCCATCGTATCGGTCCCGTGGCTGATCACAAAGCCGTCGTAGCGGTCGTAGTGCTCGCGCAGCGCCCGGGCCACGGCGATCCAGTGCGAGGGCGTCATATTGGTGCTGTCGATGTTGAAAAGCTCGAGACAGTCGACCTCGGCGATTTCAGAGATGCCCGGCACGTAGCGCAGCAGCTGCGCGGGCGTCAGCTCCGGGCTCAGCCCGTCGGGCGTCATCTCCGAGGCGATCGTCCCGCCCGTGCCCAGCATGAGGATCTTTTTCATGGCTTGGTCTCCTCCTGAGAATCCGTTGTGTCGGTCTCCGGCAGCCACGCGGCGGTAAAGCGGCGCAGCGTCGGGGCATGGTGAAAGAGCGCGGCGGCGAGCGTCCAGAACGCATACCACGAGAACATGGTGCCGCTGTCCCCCCGCAGGAGAAAGAGGGCGAAATCCCCGGGGACGAGCAGCTCGCCGAGCGCCACCAGCGCCAGGCCGATCACGGCGCGCAGGCCAAGCTCCAGCGACAGCAGCGGCGCCCCTTCGGCACGGCTGCGCGCGATGCCGATGCCTGCCGCGGTCCAGACCGCAAGCGCACATGCCAGCGCCGCGCGCAGGGCGTGAACCAGCTCGTTCATGCCCTCGTAGAGCACGGCCGTCGGCGTACCGTGTACGGCACGGAGCAGCGGCAGCACCGTCGGCAGCAGGCCGAGCAGCGTCGCCGCTCCGGCGGCCAGCGCCGCCCACGCCGCGCGGCGATGCGCCCGGTCCTCGACCGGACGTCCGCCGTGGAACCAGCGCTTCAGCGCATGAGCGGTGCAGTGGAGCCAAGCGTGAGCGGCGCGCAGCAGCGCGTGCCCGCGCGGCAGCAGCACGCGGTCGACCGCCGCCATCCACAGCCGCTCGACCGTCAGCCGCCGTACCCAGTCAAC
>ODAI011488076.1_pt1 | contig 13381 bp, 15 predicted proteins | sample 1539321 | NCBI WGS metagenome assembly ODAI01 (sample SAMN02144231, study PRJEB22623) | gut metagenome | biome: sheep rumen | host: Ovis aries | place: New Zealand
CGGGTCTCATCCTAACAGCTTCCAATCCCTCTAACACACGAATATTTTCTGCGCTGTAATCAGCAGATGTTTTGGTTTCGATTGTTTCATCGTTATCAGGTAAATCAACGACCTCTATATGCTCATTCACAGGCTTTTCGTTTGTATTTACCGTATCCTGTGTAATTGTTTCTTGTATTTCTGACATGAATTTCTCCCCTAATACTTAATTCTATTGGTATTGTAGCATAAACACATTATTTTTGCAAAATCTTTACCTTATATTAAGATAATTTGAAGTTTTTATACCACAGAACATAATCTTTTGATAAAATAGGTTTATGAAAAGATTTGCAAGGAATATATGGCTAATAATATGTTTTGGGATTTTTGGGGCAGGGACAATTATATTAAGTCTGTATTTTAAAATAACCAAACACAAGCACCCTGACAGACAATCCGAATTAAACTTTTATTCAAAATCGATAAACAAATTATGGAATATATTTACCAAATTTCTTATATATACAAGACTTATAAGTCTAAACATTAATGATGTCGAACAGTTTAAAAAAATAAAAAATTCGCTAATCGTTGCAACACACACATCGTATATAGATGTTCTGGTTTTACTTGTCTTAATTCCAAAAACCACCTGTTTGGTAGCAGAACGCCTTCAACATAACTTTATTATGAGAGATATTGTAAAAGCAATGTTCATAAATGCAAATTTGACACCTGACGAACTTATAAAGAAAACCGATGAAATGTTTAATTTAGGATTTAATATACTTATATTTCCATCAGGAACACGTCATCACAAAAATGAACATCCGAAAATAAAAAAAGGGGCATCATATATTGCAACGCACTCTAAACGCAACATTGTACCGATAAAGATTACAAGCGATACTGATTTTTTACCGATTAACGTCCCCGGATGGCAAGCTGCCGGAGAAAAAACACCCACATTCAATATCGAAATTGCTGAGCCAATAATCACTCAAAATTTTATAGAAAAATATCCCGATGAAGTTGATTTAAAACACTACTTAACAAAGGAAATAGAGAAAAGATTATACTTTTCTGAAAATTAGTGAGGTGTTTATACCGCCAAAGGCAAAGTTATTTGACATAACGATATTATTATCAGCTTCTATACCATCTTTTTTAATATACCCCAGCGGAGCACAGTTTTCATCTATATCCGTAAGATTTAATATTGGATGATACCAATTGTTATTCATCATTTGAACCGTTAAAGCAGCCTCAATAGCTCCGCAAGCGCCCAAAGTATGCCCCGTGTAACTTTTGGTTGAGCTTATTAAGACAGGTCTTTTAAAAACTTCATATGTTGCAGCAGATTCTGCAACATCACCTTGCATAGTAGCAGTACCATGAGCATTTACGTATCCTATATCATCAGGAGAAATTCCCGCATCACCAATAGCTTGTATCAATGCATTTTTCATTGTTTCAGGATTTGGATTTGTAATATGAGTACCGTCGGTTGTAGTACCATAACCTATAATTTCGGCATATATTTTGGCGCCCCTGCGTTTTGCATGCTCATATTCTTCAAGAATTAAAGTTCCGGCGCCTTCTCCTATAACCAACCCGTCACGATTTTTATCAAACGGGGATGGGGAAAGTTTTGGAGTATCATTTTTCAAACTTGTCGCATACAACGTGTCAAATACAGCTACCTGTGTCGGATTAAATTCTTCCGCTCCGCCGGCTATCATGACAGTTTGATAACCGTTTTTAATTGCTTCATAAGCAGCACCTACGCCCATAGAACCTGATGTACAAGCTGTCGATGTAGGTATCAGCCGTCCATGCGTCTTAAAGAAAAGCGATAAATTAACCGCCGTAGTTTGCGGCATCATTTTTACGTAAGAACCCGAATTTAAATTCTTGACTTCGTGTTCAACTTCCATAGAATAAAAATCAATAATTGTTTCTAACGAACCGGAAGAAGAACCGTATGCAACACCAGTCTGCCCATTTGTAATAATTTCATCATTAAGCAACCCCGCATCTTCAAGAGCTTGTTTGGCAGAATCGACCGCAAGTATTGATACCCTGCCCATTGTTCTTATTACTTTTCTTGTAAAGTATTCGGGCATTACATAATCTGTTACAACGGATGCCAGCCTTGTATTTAGTTTTGCATACCTATCAAGGTACTTATAATATTCAACACAATTCTCATACACGTGCAATCTGTCAAAAGAAGTACTAACCGTATTACCTAACGAAGATATAATTCCCATGCCTGTTATTACTACTCTTTTCACAAATACATCCCTCCGTTGACAGAAATTACCTGACCTGTAACATATGAAGCTTCGTCACTCATAAGATAATTTATAAGTCCTGCTACTTCTTCCGGTTTTCCGAAACGTTTCATGGGAATCATTTTTTTTACTTCCTCTGCAGGCAAATCTTTTGTCATATCAGTTTCAATAACTCCGGGGGCAACGCAATTTACGGTTATGCCCCGCTTTGCGAGTTCTAAGGCTAACGCCTTTGTTGCTCCTATAATACCTGCTTTCGACGCACTGTAATTAACCTGCCCTCTATTACCGCATATACCGGAGACAGACGATAAAGTTACAATTCTTCCTTTTATTCTTTCCGTAATCATAGGCATAATAATCGGTTTTAAAACATTATAAAATCCGCCCAGATTAGTATTAATAACATCATCCCACTCACAATCTTCCATAGCAGGAAAAACATTATCTCTATTGATACCGGCATTTAAAACTACTCCCCAATATGCACCGTTTTTTGAAATATCATTTTCCAAAACACTTTTGCATTCTTCTCGGTTTGAAATATCAAACTTCAAAATATCAGATTTTATATCTAATTCGTTTGCAAGATGTTTTACGGCATCAATACTTTTGTTACAATGCAAAACTACATCAAATCCGCTTTTTTTAAGATATTTCGCTGTCTCTTTTCCTATACCTCTGCCGGAACCTGTAATCAATACTCTCTTAGTCATTAATAACCCCTGCTAATTCTTCCGCATCCTTTGGCATATATGCATTAATTTTTGCCTCTGCACATAATTCCTTATTGTCATTATAAATAAAACAGTCAAATGATACAAGCTGCCCGTCATCAAATATTTCTTTTGCAAGGGTTGAATATGTTTTACCATTTTCGAAAATTTCCGAATTTGATTTATACAATCTCGTACCAAGCAAGAACCCGATTCTCGGCGGTTGCTGATTATTCTTGTAATATGCGTAGCACCCGATAGTCTGTGCCATATATTCAATACCTGTCAAGACAGGAACACCGTTTATGGCAGCGTCAAAAAATATACATTTACTGTCAATTGTAAATTCCGCTTTTACGAATTTTTCGGCCGGATTATATTCGATAAAATTATCCAAAAGCACCATATTTGATTTATGCGGTAATATTCTTTCTAAATCAGACTTACTCATAAATTTCCCTTCCCAATACTATTACAGCATTTGTACCTCCAAAACCGAATGAATTACACAGTACATTATTTATGACAGCAGGTTTTGATTTTTCAATCAAATTAATTTTTGGGAGTCTGGTATCATAATTACCATCGTACACATGAGGCAATAACATTTGATTTCTCAATACATGACAACATAGAGCGGATTCAATTGAAGCGGCAGCCCCAAGGCAATGTCCCGTCATGGATTTAGTAGAACTTGCCGGTGTCTCATCTCCAAAAATATCATACACAGCCCGAGCCTCCATTAAATCATTGGCAATTGTACCTGTTCCATGAAGATTTATATAATTGATATCCTTTGGGGATAACTTTGCCTGAGCAAGTGCAATTTTTATTGCCGCCTTTGCTTCATCCGCATCGGGATTTGGAGTTGTTGCGTGATATGAGTCTGATGTTTCACCTATCCCTTTTATAATAATATCACCCATATTTTTTTCTAAAACAAATATTGCCGCACCTTCTCCGATATTTATCCCGCTTCTGTTTTTCGAAAACGGGTTTGTTTTTGACTTTGAGAGAACTTCAAGCGAATTAAATCCGTATATAGGAAGCTTTGCTAAAGGATCACACCCAAAAACTATTACACAATCTGCGATATTATTTTCTATCAATTTTTTAGCTGAAGAAAAAGCTTTTATACCGGAGGAACAAGCCGTTGAAATACTTTCATTAAACCCTGTTACACCCAAATATTTTGCAATAAATTCCGAAGGATTACCAATCTCTGAATGCTCAATCATTCGGGATTTCTCAAACTCTTGCACTCCTGAATTTGTTGTTGCAACAACAACAGAAATCCTATTTATACCATACACATTTATCAGGTTTTTAATTTTTGACTGTGCTTTATTTATAAGATATAAAACGAGTTTATTGCAACGCAAATTATATTTTTTATCGGATATTTCAGGCAATGCGCAATTCACTTTGCCAAAATAAGACAGTTGATTTTGTATTATAGTGTCATCGGGAGTTAAAAAATCCGAATTTCCTTTTATGGCATTTGAAAAAATTTCATCAATCCCGTTTCCTAAATTACAGATAGCATCATAATATGTAATACCCAAATAATTTTGCATTTCAACTCCAACTATATTAATATATATACCATGAATAACAAATTTTACATATACAAATATTCATACCTGATTGATACAATTCCGAATTTGGAATATGTTCCGATGCTCACAAGAAGAAAAATGTCCCCGCTTACTAAAATTGCAATATCAGTAATGAATGAATGTTATCTGAATGAGATTGAAAATATCATTTTTTCATCGCAATACGGGGAACTGCAGAAATTAACCGAGCTTACGGAGCAGTACCTATGCTGTAATACAGTATCCCCGCTAGGGTTTACAAATTCGGTACACAATACTTCAGCAGGAGCTTTTACGCTATTGAATAAAATCAATCAAAAATACAACGCAGTATCTGCCGGCGAGAACAGCTTATCGGCAGGATTAATAGAAGCAATCACGGAACAAAAATCTTCTCTTATATGCTGCGCAGATGCAGCAAAACAAGATGATTTTAAAGGGGTTGCTCTATCGTTAGGCAAAACTGATATGCACAACAGCGACTGTATTGAAGTAACCTTTGAAACAAATCCTTCTTATACAGACGATTTTAAGCAATTTATAAAGTTTTTGGATAAAGATATTTCAACATATACATCAAAATTTTTAAAACTTAAGAGGATGTAATTTCACAAAACTTTAAAAGAGTTTGACTAAACATAGAGAATAAATTATTATAAATATTGGAAGTTTGAATTATGATTACGGAAGAACTAAAAAAACTTATTATAGACTCGTTAAATCTTGAGGATGTTACACCGAATGACATTGACGAAAACGCTCCGTTATTTAACGATGGTTTGGGCTTAGACAGCATTGATGCATTAGAGTTGGGTATGGCTATTAAACAAAAATATAATATCTCTATTGAAGCAAATAACGATAATACCAAACAGCATTTTTATTCGGTTAAAACTTTAGCGGATTTCATAGATAGTCAGAAATAAGACAGGTTGTGTTATGAGCGGGAAATATACAAAAGAAACTATACAAGAAAAATTAACTGATATATTGGTTACTGATTTTGAAATAGATAAATCTAAAATTACACCTGAAGCAAATTTGTTTGAAGATTTAGATTTAGACAGTATTGATACTGTTGATTTGGCTGTTAGGGTACAGCAATTTACGGGGAAAAAAATTTCTCCGGAAAATTTCAAACAAATCAGAACATTCAATGACGTTGTTGTCGCAATAGAAAAGCTTTTATGAAACTGATTTTTCCGATTTTATTTACACTTGTAATTATAGCGATATTTCATTACACACAAATTACGGCAGTGAAATACTATCCTGCATTAGTCAATTTATTTGTTTTTATGGTATTTTTTATTTCATTGTTCAGGAAAGAAACCATAATACAAAAATTTGCAAAGATAATTGAGAAAAAAGAATTACCGGATATTGTGAAGAATTACACAAGAAAACTAACATATGTATGGTGCGGATTTCTGCTTATAAATTTCATTATATCAACTGCCACAATATATATGGATGAAAGAATTTGGACAATATATAACGGTTTAATATCATACCTGCTTACGGGATGTTTGTTTGGGGTAGAATATGTTGTGAGAATAATTTTTAAGAGAAAGCACAATGTTTGAGAAAATAAAAATTCTACACAATAACAGTTTTTATACCATAGAAGAAATAAGACCTTTTATTCTTCCGAAAATTTCTTTCTTAAATTCGCAGAAATATACGAAATTTATAATATGCGAAGAGGACAATTTCGAGTTTTTGCTAAAATTTATATCAGGCATCTTATCCAAAAAAGAAATATTTCTAATTCCCGATAAGATAAAAGCCAAAAATATACAAGGAGACTATATCAAAGAAATATCGGAAGAAACAAAATTAAAAAATTCTGATATAAACATTAAAGATATAGAACCTGATAAACAATACATAAATTTTTATACTTCAGGTTCTACGGGTACCCCTAAAATAATAAAGAAATCACTGCAAAATTTAATAAATGAAGCAATTGATATTGGGAAAGCATTTCCGCAAGAAAATGATATTGAAATTATTACAACGACAAGAATGACTCATATGTTCGGAATGACATTTGCCCTGATGTTTCCGCTTGTAAACAACTACATCATTAACACAGACATTATTAAATTTCCGGAACAAATAAAGAGTAAAAACTTTAACTTTATATCTACTCCATCGTTTTTGGATAAAATGGTTAAATATGATAATAACCTTGGGAAACCAAAATATATATTTACGGCAGGAGATAAATTAAAAACTCCGACATTTGAATATTTTGAAAAAATATCAAATGTTGTTGAAATATACGGGAGCACTGAAGCCGGTATAATCGCTAACAGAACCGATTCAAAATCTGATTTTAAACCGTTTAATAATGTCAAAATTTCAACAACTCCTGACAACGAGATAAAAGTCTCCTCTGATTATTTCATGGAAAATGAAATAATAATGAACGACATAATAGAAAAAACTCCGGAAGGATTTAAAATAATCGGACGCTCGGATAGAATTATAAAAATACAAGAAAAAAGAATTTCCGCCGAAGAATTAGAAAATTACTTAAGATTATCGGAATATGTAGATGACGCATATTGTTTTAAATATGAAGAAAAAATAGCGGCAGCAGTATCACTTAACAAAAAGGGACTTGAATACATAAGAAACAATCCAATCTTAGAAATGACAAAACTACTGAAATCACACATAAAAATATCCTGTGAAATAGTCCCCCAAAAATGGCGATATATAAATGAAATTCCAAAAACCATATCAGGCAAAATTAACAAAAAACAAATATTAAAATATTTTGACACAAATTTAACAATGCCTGTTTCAACATATAAAAAATGCTATGAAAATTCAGCAGAAATCGGATTGATATTTAAAAAAGAGAGTAATTTCTTTAATGGACATTTTGACAACTGCCCGATTTTACCTGGAGTCGTTCAAGTATTTTTTGCACATTTCTTTGCCAAAGAATTATTTAACACAGAAATATCTCAAAATGAAATAAAAAGACTCAAATTTACAAAAGTCATCAAACCTGAAACAGAGGTTACATTAACATTAACAAATAACTCATCAAGTATTGACTATAAATATTCGGAACAAAACGGAAAAATATTTTCGAGCGGAACTTTAAATAAACAATAATTTAGATTATAATTATTTTGAGGGAAATATGAAAAAGATTGAAGCAGAAACAAGAATTCAAATACCGTTTTATGACTTGGACCCAATGGGGGTTGTTTGGCACGGAAATTATCTGAAATACACAGAAATTGCCCGAGCAAATCTTATGGATAAAATCGGATACAGTTACCTTGAGATGAAAGAAGATAACGTTGTATATCCTATCGCAAAAATGAATTTAAAATACATTAAATCGGCAATACTAAATCAAAAACTCATATTACATGCAGAGTTAACAGAATATGAACCTGCCATAAAAGTAAGCTATACATTTATTGACGAAGATACAAATGAAATAATATTCAAAGCCAATTCGATGCAAATATGCGTTGATGTAAACACCAATGAAAGTATTTACATTGCACCGGAAAGACTTAAAAAAGGAGTAGAAAATGCGTAAAATTTTATCAGTACTCCTTATACTTATATTTTCAGGTACCGCTTTTGCCGATACCGTATTCAACCACCTCTCAACGGCTGAAAATGTTTCTAAATATATACCGGAATTAAAAAGTATCAATTGTAAATTTACGCAAGAAAAAACTTTGCAAAACAAAACCTTAAAATCAGGCGGGAATTTCTATTTTGTAAAAAATGAAGGCATACGATTTGAAACTCTCTATCCGGTAAAGACAACTACGGATTACACCGCAGCTCAAAATAAAAAAATAAATTCTATTATAAAAGCAATTGCAAATAAAAATTACGCATATATTAAAAAGAACTTTATCATTTATTTCATAAATGAGAAAGATTCTTGGACACTTGCTTTAAAGCCAAAGCCTAAGACTCAAGCATACGGACAACTTCAAAGTATTATTATTACAGGAAAATCAGTTATCCACCAAATAAATATTAATCCGACAACCGGTAACAACACAAAAATCAATTTCTATTGCGGACAATTATGAAAAAATTAAAAGTCATCAAAATACTTTTTATATTGTTTATTATTCTTGTTTCGATATTGACATTTACAAAAAATCGAAACATTGAGACAAACCTATTGAGAGCTTTTTTAAACAATAATGCCGGCAACGAATTATTGGTTAATTTAAGCGGGAAATATTCTTCGAATATTAACGTAATTTTTGAAGGGAACGACGATGAAACAATAGAATATGCCAAAACTGATTTTCTAAGCAATATTGATAAAAATTTCTTCACCGTATACGAAAATAATTCAGAACAATTTTTAAATTTTTACAAACAGTATAAAAACAGCCTTTTATCAGATAAAGATTACAAGAACCTAAAAAACGGGAAGTTAAATATAATTAAAGAAAACGCAATAAATAATCTGTATAATCCGTTTGGATTTTCAATACTTAATATTGAAGAAGATCCTTTTCAACTTTTTACAAACTATATAACTTCTCTTGAACCTCCAACAACAAATTATAATGATGAAACGGATAAAACATATGATATTTTAAAACTTAAAGTAAATGAGAAATATACACTCTCACCATCAATCATAAATAAAGAAGTTAAAAAATTAACCTCCTTACAGAATAAATTAAGTAATGAAGACATAACCATATACCTTACAGGTACTCCAATTCATTCATACTATGCAAGCGCAAAATCAATTAAAGAAATCAATATTTTATGCACTATATCCCTAATTTTTGTAAGCTTGGTAATTTTTTTGTACTTCCGTTCATTTAAGATTATCTTTCCCATACTCGGAACTCTTATACTCGGAATGTTTGACGGATATTGTATAACATCATTGTTATTTGATAAGGTACACATTTTAACCTTTGTATTTTCTACAACCCTTATCGGAATATGCGTAGACTACACACTCCATTATTTTATGGAACAAAATATAAAACACGTTATAAAGAGTTTAACAGTCAGTATGCTCTCAACTGTTTGTGCACTTATGATTTTAACACTTTCACAAATTGAGCTTTTAAAACAAATAGGAATTTTTACTTCCGTCGGATTAATTACGGTATACCTTGCGGTAGTTTTATTTTACCCGTCATTAAAGGTAACTGTCCCAAATCCGAAAACCGACTTTCATATCAGCAAAAAAATTGTATACCTGTTAATTCCAATAATCGCAATAGGATTAATTCGACTAAAATTCGATGATGACATCAGAAATATGTATCAACCCTCAAAAAATTTAATTCAAGCAGAAAAAATTTATAACAATATAAACGGGCAAAACAATACATCTTTTCTTATAACAAATGAAAAAACTTTTGAAGATACTCTTCAGGCAGAAGAACAAATCCGAGAAGAATTAAATAATAAGAACATTCAATATGTAGCACTAAGCAAATTTATCCCATCAAAAAAAAGACAACAAGAAAACTTCCGTCTGATAAAAACCTTATATAATCTTGAACTAAATTCGCTTTCTGACTTTATATCCACAACTGACAGAGAAAAACTTAAAGAGCTCTCTTTAGATAAAATTTTAAATGAAGATAGTATAACCCAAATACCGCAGCTCAAAGATTTTATTATTAATCCTAACCAGACAGCTATGATTTTGTATAACGCAACCCCGAAAGACATTCCTCATGTAGAAAATGTAAAATACATTAACATACCGAACGACATTTCACAAGAAATAAAAAATATACGCAAAACATGTATAAAGTTATTTTTACCTGTATTTGCAGCATTATTTTTGGTTTTAGGATTGGTTTTCAAATTCAAAAATGCACTAAAAATAGTTCTTCCAACCCTAATATCAAGTCTGTCAGCAATAACTGTAATAGGGATTTTTCAACCGATAAATATGTTTCATATACTTGCAATATTTTTGATAATAGGGTTTGGACTGGATTATTCCATATTCAGATTTAACGGTTCTCAAAAATCTCAGGATGCAGTATTCTTATCATGCCTGACAACGGTATTTTCATTCTTCATGCTTGCAATGACCAGCTTCAAATTAATTGCATCAATGGGAATTATTTTATCAATAGGTCTGGCATTATCATACATTACAAGCCTTGCCTTAATTAAAAAGGATACACTAAATGGATAACAAAAAATGGTATCAAATAAAAGAACAAGCAGCCGGAGAAAAACGGTTAATATTAACTTGGTATGTATACAAAATTCTCGGACGCACCGGACTTGATATTATCACTTTTTTTGTAAGCTTAAGTGTATTTATATTTTCAAAAAACATCAGACTTTACTCAAAAAAATATCTGACAGCAGTAAGCCGATACTCTGATATAAAGCCGACACTAATAAACCAATTCAGACATATTTTATCATATGCTTCAACTTTAGCTGATAAAATAGAAGTATTCAGCGGAAACTATAATGCAGATAATATTAAATTTAATTCATCACAGGACAAATCCGAACTTGTACAAGATATAGAAGCCGGTAACGGAATATTTTTTCTATGTAACCATTTGGGAAATATAGAAGTACTGAGGTCTTTTTTGATTAACTCAAATAAAAATTCCTCAAAAGAACTGAATGTATTTATGAGTAAAACTCAAAGTCAAATATTTAACTCATTTATCAGGAAAATATCAAAAGAAGAATACCTAAATATCTATACAATTGAAGATATTGGAATAGACACTTCAATAAGATTAAAAGACAGCCTAAACAGAGGAGGCTTTGTGTTTATAGCCGGAGACAGAACATCTGATAACGAAAAATCTTCGACATTTAGTACGGATTTTCTTGGGAAAAAGATGACTTTTCCGGTTGGCAGTTTCAAACTGGCTCAATTAATGCAAGTACCAATATACTTCATAACTGCAATAAAACAGAATAACAAAAATTACACAATCCACATACAAAAACATGTATTTTCAACATTAGAAAACATAGAAAAAGATTACGTAAACTATTTAGAAAAATTGGTAATACAGAATCCTCTTGAATTTTATCATTTTTACGATTTTTTAAATTAGCTGCGATACGCTATTAGTTAATACCTGATACGACTCTATTTGAATAGTACAATTATTTTTTGCACACCATTCTTGTTATTCCAATCAGATTAGTATATATTTAAAATAAAAATTAATTGATACGGAGAATTTAAAATGAATGATAAACCGAGATATTCAAGAGTTTCAGATATTTTAGATTTGGCAATTTTTATGTCATCTAAAATGCAAGGTGTAACCATATCAGAAATTGCAGAGCGTTATAATGTTTCCAGAAGAACCGCAGAAAGGATGCGAGACAGCCTTATTTGCATATTTCCTCAAGTTGATGAAATAGAATCCGACGATAACCAAAAACATTGGGGATTTATTAACTATTCTATCTCCCAGCTGGTAAACTTCACACCAAAGGAACTTGCGAACATCGAACAACTGCAAAGAAGAACCACCAATCACGAAATGAAAGAAGAACTCGGAAAAACTTTAGAAAAACTTAAAACCATCAATCGCAAAAACATGACCTCGATTGAAAGTAATATAGAACTCTTTTTACAAACCGAAGGTTATGCCGTAAGGCAAATGCCGCAATACAAAATAAACATTCAAACTATTGACGTAATAAGAAATGCACTCCAACAATCAAGAATGGTTGAAGGAATCTACCACGACAAAAAAAGGTTAATAGAACCGCTCGGAATGATTTACGGTGAAAAAATCTACCTTGTAGCAAGAGAAAAAGCAAAAGGAGAAGGTATCTATAATTATTTACTTAATAAATTTATTGATTTGAAACTTACTGATAAAACTTTTGATAAAGGTGATTTTAACCTTCAAGAGTACACAAACCAATCTTTTGGAGTCTACCACGGCGAAATTTTAGACGTAAAATTATCGTTCACGCCTAAAATAGCAAAAGAGGCAAAAGAATTTAACTTCCATCCTACACAAAAAATAAAAGAAGAAAAAGACGGCAGTCTGACCGTAACATTTAAAGCCAGCGGAGATAAAGAGATTATGTGGCACGTATTTCGCTGGGGTGCCGATTGTAAAATCATTTCGCCAAAATCTTTAAAAGAAGAATATAAAAAGTATCTGGTCGATAATCTGAAAAATTATTAGACAAGTCTTATAGCCAATAAGGCAATAAGTTGATTACATACTCAATTACACTGAATAAGACCTGAAAATCATAACGGCTTCATGCTTTATTAAACTTAACAAGATACCATGAAAACTTGACATTAAGCCATGCTTGAAGTCTAATAATATGGTACACTGCCGAAATTTCCGAATACGGAAAAGATAGTGTATAAAAGACAAAGCAAGGACGTAGGGGCCTGTTGAGCGGATTCGGAGCGAAACATAATCGAACGGAATGTTCAACAAAATGTCAATAGTCCCGTCATAGTCAGAATGCGTAAGGGTTTTAGATTATGATCTTTGTCACAGGTAGAAAAATGAAAAGGAGAAAAAAATGCCTACAATTAATCAGCTTGTACGTTCAGAACGTAAAAAGCTAACAGACAAAACAAAATCTCCTGCTTTGATGAATTGTCCTCAAAGACGTGGAGTATGCACAAGGGTTTACACTACAACCCCTAAAAAACCGAACTCAGCACTTAGAAAAGTTGCCAGAGTAAGATTAACAAACGGATTTGAAGTTACTTCATATATTCCGGGTATCGGTCACAACTTACAAGAACACAGCGTTGTTCTTATCAGAG
>ODAI014621139.1_pt1 | contig 13381 bp, 19 predicted proteins | sample 1539321 | NCBI WGS metagenome assembly ODAI01 (sample SAMN02144231, study PRJEB22623) | gut metagenome | biome: sheep rumen | host: Ovis aries | place: New Zealand
GGATAGACCATACAGACGAGGGATATATCGAGTGTCCGTTTTGCGGAAGCGCAACACACTGGGATGGTGATATAAGCGAACTGCATTACTGTTTTTCGTGCGGCGCAGACATGAGAGAGGAGGAACAGGATGCGACTGATTGATGCTGATGCCTTAACCGCAAATGTTCTGAAATGGTTACCACCAGATCCATGTGGTCGTGAAGAAAAAGAATTCCCATTCGCAGAAGATATTTGCGTGTCAACGCTTATGGAAATTGAGGAGGCTCCCACTATTGAGCCGAGGCCGAAGGGCAGGTGGATTCTAAACCGAAGCGGAGCATATTGCTGCGATAAGTGCATGGAGCCTTGTGCAGGATATGTAATGATGCGACCGAGAGACAGGTTCTGCAAGATGTGCGGGGCCGACATGAGACAAAGAGAGGAGGAACCAGGATGAGTGACGTAAATGCAGTAATTGAAAAGTTGTGCGAGAAATTAGGCACATCAGCGCAGTTTTTAATTCCAGAATTGGCAAAGCTGGGAATTGTTAATTCTGCGGTAATGGTAGTGATTGGTCTGTTCATGACGATGGTCGGGATATATTTCCTTCCCAAAGCATGGAGGTATGACCACCGAGAAGACGGATTTGGAGATTCGCTTTGGGCGATATTGCCGGGAACGATAACGTTTGCTGGTTTCCTTGTACTAACAACTGGGATTTATGACCTTTCCGGGTGGATTGTATCACCTACCGCAAAGGCTTTTTCAGAAATCATAAATATGCTGAAATAAATCCGCTGATATGAGAGAGGAGGAACCCCATGATCATTGACATCATAGGTGAGCCTGCCCTGCTGGAGCAGACCGCAGAAGAAGCAATAGAGTTTGGACATGCCTGTCAGAAGTTAGCACGGAAGTTGCGTGGCGAGAATCCGACCCCTGTCAGCATCGCTAATTGCCGGGTGAACGTCCTCAATGAATGGGCAGACGTGGACGTATGTGTGACGGAATTAACCGAAGTGCCGTGGTGGGATGAGAATTTCGTAGCTGGAATGGAGGGCTACAAAGCAGACCGCTGGGAAAGGAGGATAAATGAAAGTCGTAGTAAAGGAACCCCGTAAGCCCGCCGCCGTGAAGGTCATTGACGGAAGCCTGGAATCCATGCAGGACATCGTGGGCGGGTACATCGAGACCTTCCACATCGCCCAGAACGTCCTCTGTGTGGTCAACGAGGAGGGGCTTATCAGGGACCTGCCATTCAATTTCACAGCCCCGCCGTTCTTCGTCTATGGAACCGCCTTCTTCTGTGGTCAGCAGGGTGAGGACATGGTAGGGTTGGACGAGGGATGGATTGACACCATCCTCAATCACTTTGGAGGTTCGCTCTGATGCGGGACTATCAAAGACGAGGCGATGACGGACAGAGACTTGATGATGACGTCTACCGCCGGGCGCTCTGGACTATCAAAGGATATTACCGAATGAAAGAAGACGCTGAAGCTATTCTCCACGAATCGCCCGGACCGCCAGACGGCATGCCCGGCCCCACCAACAACATCAGCGACCCAAACGCATCCAAGGCAATCAAGCGAGAGGAGCTTGTCCGCCAGACCGATGCCATCGATAAGGCCCTGCTGATTGTACCCGTGGAATACCGGAAGGGAGTCTGGCAGAATATCCTCTATCACTCGCCTTACCCGCTCGGTGCAGGTACAGCCACTTACGGGCGCTGGCGCATCCGGTTCATTCGGGAGGTGGTCAGACTTCTCAATATTGTCTGAAAGTGATGCGCCGGGGAAAAAAAGAGGTGATATTCTTATACCGTGGCCAAGTGGATAGAGGCAGGGGGAATCACCAAACACGTACCCACAGTCCTGTCAGCGCTCACTCCGCTGGGCCACGAATCCCTTGCACTACTCCGGCGGCGGAGCTGACCTCCATCGGTCCTGCCGCTGAGTGCTTCCCCTCCACGATAACTACCGCCGTTTTTTTCATACTTTACTTCCTTTCGGGGACCTTAGCTGTCACAGGCTGAGGTCCTATTTCTTTGACCATGAAACCTTATGCTGAGTCCTTCTACAAGTCCAAGGCGTGGCAGAGATGCCGGGCTTCCTACGTCAAGTACCGGGCAGGCCTGTGCGAGTCCTGCCTGCGCCGTGGCATCTACCGGGCCGGAGTGATTGTCCACCACAAGGTCCACATCACTCCTGACAACATCAATGACCCGGCTATCACCCTGTCCTTCGACAACCTCGAGCTCCTCTGTCGCGACTGTCACGCAGCTGAGCATGGACGGAAGGCATCACGCTATGTGGTCGACGACATGGGCCGGGTGGCCATCAAAACATGACGAAATCGCAACCATTAGGCCCCCCTATCCCGGACCGCCCCGGAGGCCCCTGGAGACCGGCGGGCAGAGACGATCTCCGCAAAAGTTCGCGCGCGTTAGCCCTATATGGTGAAAGATAACATGAGTAACGGCGGAATAAACTGGATTTATAAATATTATCAGGGAATCTGCGACGGTACTTATCATGTGGGGCGGTGGATACGGCTTCTGTATGAGTACTTAGTCAAGGGTTTGCAGAGTAAGGCGTTTTTCTATGATGCCAAGAAGGCAAACGCAGCCATCGAATGGAAAGAGAAGCACTGCTTTCATACAGAGGGCCCGCTTGCACCGCAACCAATGCGGCTTGAGGTATGGCAGAAGGCAAAGACAGCTGCTATATACGGCATCGTTGACGAAGATGGGCATCGGCATTTCCGTGAAGTGTTCGAGGTGATCGGAAGAAAGAACGGCAAGAGCCTTGAAGCCGCCGCCGATGCAAACTATTGCTTCCGGCAGGATGGCGGGTATGGCGCAAGGGTTTTTTGTGTCGCCCCGAAATTCGACCAGGCTGATATTATCTACGGCTGTGTTTGGCAGATGATACAACTGGATCCGGAATGGCAAGAGCTCAAAAGTCTGGCATCCGAAAAAGACACACAGCATCGGAAGGTAAATGATGACTCCATGCTGGCAAGGCATCGGCAGTCAGATCTGTTTATACCGGGCACTAATAGCTCGGTGAAGAAGATCGCATTCAATGCAAAATCAAGCGATGGCTTCAATCCGTCATTGACTATCTGTGATGAAGTTGCGGCATGGCAAGGGGATAAGGGACTAAAACAGTATGAAGTTATGAAGTCCGCCATGGGTGCCAGACCTGACGGCCTGATCATGTCATGTACGACTTCGGGCTATGTCAATGACGGGATTTACGATGAGCTCTTCAAGCGCTCGACTCGATTCTTGCTTGGAGAGTCAAAAGAAAAACGCCTGCTTCCGCTGCTCTACATGATTGATGATGTTGAGAAATGGAATGACATAAATGAGCTCCGGAAGAGCAATCCCAATCTCGGGGTCTCGGTCTCCGTGGACTACCTTCTGGAAGAGATAGCAGTTGCCGAAGGGAGCCTGTCCAAGAAGGCTGAGTTCATGACGAAATACTGCAACATCAAGCAGAACAGTTCCCTGGCATGGCTTGCGGCTGAAGTGGTCAACGCCGCATCCGGCCCTGCGCTTGATCTGGAAGCCTTCCGTGGATGCTACTGCGTCGGAGGCATTGACCTGTCCCAGACGACCGACCTGACGGCCGCTGCCATCCTGATCGAGAGGGAGGGTCAGCTTTACATCTTCGCCCATTTCTGGCTCCCTGCCGAAAAGATAGAGGAAGCCCAGCAGAAGGACGGGGTCCCCTATAACGCATATATCGCACGGGGAATGCTTACACCGTCGGGGGACAACTTTGTCGCCTATCATGACTGCTTCGACTGGTTCCGGATGATGATCGAGGAATATGAGATTTATCCCTTACAGGTCGGTTATGACCGCTATTCCGCCCAGTACCTTATTCAGGACATGAAGGCCTACGGCTTCCATTGTGACGATGTGTACCAGGGCGACAACCTCTGGCCGGTCATACAGGAGACGGAAGGCCTGATGAAGGACGGCAGGGTCCATATTGGCGACAACGACCTGCTGAAGATTCACCTGCTTAACTCTGCCGTGAAAATGTCGACGGAAAGAGGCAGGGGCAGGCTGGTCAAACTGAGCCCGTCAGACCACATCGACGGAACCGCCGCCCTTCTGGATGCCATGTGCGTCCGGCAGAAATGGTACGGAGAAATCGGAGAGCAATTGAGGAATTAATGATATGTCACTTTTAGAAAAAATCTTCGGGCGGAAGCCTGAGCCGCCCATGCCGGGGACGTCGTCCTTCGAGACGCTGACCGCATACAGGCCCGTATACAGAACCTGGCAGGGGAGCTTATACGAGTCGGAGCTGGTCCGGTCCGCCCTGGACGCTAAAGCCCGGCATATCAGCAAGCTGAAGGTGGAGTGCATGGGAGCGGCCCAGCCCGCTATCCAGAGGAACCTCCGGCACACGCCGAACGAGTTCCAGACATGGGGGCAGTTCTTGTACAGACTGTCGACCATTCTGGACATGCAGAACAGCGCCTTCATCGTCCCTGTTCGTGGGGACCATAACGAGATTACCGGCCTCTTCCCGATCCTGCCGTCCCGTTGCGACATCGTGGAGAGTCACGGAGAGCCGTGGATGCAATACACGTTCATGAACGGAAAGCGGGCGGCTATCAGAGTATCCGAGGTCGGCATCATGACCCGGATGCAGTACAAGGACGACTTCTTCGGAGAGTCTAACACGGCCCTCATGGATACGATGGACCTTATCTCCATACAGAAGCAGGGCATCGAGGAAGCCATCAAGAACAGCACGACATACAGGTTCATGGCCCGTATGAATAATTTCGCAAAGGCTGAAGACCTTGCCCGGGAACGGAAACGCTTCACGTCTGAGAATTTGGCGGCTGAGTCCGGGGGCGGGCTTTTGCTCTTCCCGAATACCTACACGGACATCCAGCAGATAAAGGACACCGCCTTCTCCGTGGACCCGGAGCAGATGAAGCTGATCCAGACCAACGTCTTCAACTACTTCGGGGTCAACGAGGATGTGCTCCAGAACCGGACCTACGGCGACGCATGGAGCGCCTTCTACGAGGGTGCAATCGAGCCATTCGCCATCCAGCTCTCGGAGGTCGCCAGCAAGATGCTCTTCTCGCCTCGTGAGCGCACACAGGGCTCCGGGATCTATGCCACGGCCAACAGGCTTCAGTATCTGTCGAACGCCGACAAGTTGAACGTGTCAGCCCAGATGGCAGACCGGGGCATCATGAGCATCAACGAAATCAGAGAGATATGGAACCTGCCGCCTGTCGAGGGCGGGGATGTCCGCATCATGAGGGGCGAATACAAGACAGAGGGAAAAACAGATGGAACAGAGACTGACGAGAGCGTATAGCTTTGAGATGCGCACGGAGAACACGGAAGAGCACGGCGATCACATCGTCGGCATGCCGATCGTGTTCGGGCAGCGCACTAACCTCGGATACTTTGACGAGGTCATCGACCAGCATGCGCTGGACAATACCGACCTGCGGGATGTCCGGTTCCTGGTCAACCACGACACGAGCAAGATCCCGCTTGCCCGTAGCCGTAACAACAACGCCAACTCCACCATGCAGATGGAGGTGACGGAAGAGGGCATGAATATTCGGGTAGACCTGGATACGGAAAACAATTCCGAAGCCCGCAACCTATACAGCGCTATAAAGCGAGGTGACATATCCGGTATGTCCTTCGCTTTTTTAGTGGACGGGGACGCATGGGAGGATCTCGAGTCCGACCACCCGCTCCGCACGATCACGAGCATCTCGAGAGTGTTCGAGGTCAGTGCGGTGACCTTCCCCGCCTATGAAGCAACCAGCATTTCAGCACGAGATGACCTTGCCGCACTGGAGAGTGCGAGGTCGGCACTGGAGAGTGCTCAGAGGGCAGAGAAGCTGGAGAAACTCAGAAACAAACTGAAGGAGGTCAGAAATGCTGATTGATGAGATCAGGAACCTCGACATCGCTGGCATCGAAGAACGTGCCGAAGCGATCGAGGCAGAGATGACCGCCGACGGAGCCGACCTCGACGCCCTCATGGCTGAGACGGAAGCCCTGGAAGCCCGCAAGAAGGAGCTGGCAGAGCAGGCCGAACAGAGGAAGGCAGAAGAGGCGGCCGCACTTGAAGTTACCGAATCCACCCGCTCTTTTGAAGAGCCCAAAAAGGAGGAAATTATGTATCCTGTTGAATCCCGTGAATATAGGGACGCATGGACCAAGGCCCTTATCGGCAGAGAAATGTCTGCAGAAGAGAGAGCGGCTCTGTCCAGCGCCGGCGCCGTGATCCCTACCATGACTGTAAACGCTATCTGGGACAGGCTGATCAAGCCCGCCGAGCTCCTGAGCCGTGTCGATGTCTCCCAGTTCCCTACATACGTCCGTTTCCCCGTGGCCACTACTGTCGGAACCGCTTCCGGGCAGGCCATCGGCACCACCATCACCGAGTCCTCTGACGTCATCGGTTACGTAGATCTGACCCCTCAGGAATACGTCAAGCTCCTGACCGTCAAGGCTGACATCGAGCACATGGCCATTGACGCCGTCCATGACTGGATCGTGTCCAACCTGACCGACTCCATCCGGTACGCCATGAACAAGGATGTCCTGATCGGCTCCAACACCAACGCTTTCAAGGGCATCGCCGGCTCTGTCAGCGCCAACGCTACTGCCATTCCCGCCAGCGTGACCAAGGCGTCCATCCTTGGCATCATGGCGGCCCTGCCTGCTGCCTATCATCCGGGCGCTGTCTGGATCATGACTCCCAACATGTTCTACTCGAACATCATGAGCCTGACCCAGCTGAACGACTATGTGATCGAAGACGGCTTCTCCCGCAAGCTGTTCGGCCATGACGTCATCCTCATGTCCGAGGCTCTGATCTCCTCCAAGGAGACCATCTTCTTCGGCGACCCCAAGGCCTACAAGGTCAACATCTTCAAGCCCCTGGAAGTCAAGGCGTTTGAGACTGCTACTACCACGAACATCCAGTTCCGTGGCGCAACTCTGGCAGACGGCGAGCTGCTCGATACTTCTGCCTTCGTCCGGTTCGCACAGACCTGATCGCTTAATAAGGGGGTGAGCGCATGAAGCTGATGATCCTGATTCCCTGCATGGATATGGTGCATACAGAGTTCATGCGCTCCCTCCTGCTGGTGGACCACGCCGGGCACGACATAAGCTACGGCATCAAGAGGAGTTCGCTGATATACGATTCCCGGAATCAGCTGTTGGACACAGCCCGCAAGAGCGGCGTGGACAGGGCCCTCTGGCTAGACAGCGACATGGCCGTGCCTATGAATGCCATCCGCCAGCTGTCGGAAGACATTGACGGCGGGTGTGACATCGTGAGCGGAATCTACTATAAGCGGAGACCGCCCTGCACGCCCGTCATCTACAAAGAGTGCCGTTTGGTGACCAAGGGAATTTATAAACTGCCCACGGCCAAGGCCTACGAGGGCTACCCTGAGGACTCCCTGTTCGAGGTCGAGGCATTCGGCTTCGGATGCGTCATGATGACCATCGAGGCGGCCGACCGAATCACCAACGGCCTCGGCTTCATGCCCTTTATGCCGATGGGCGGGTTCGGAGAGGACCTGTCCTTCTGCATGCGGGCACGGCATGTTGGCCTGAAGCTGTGGGCGGACAGCAGGGTCCGGTGCGGGCACATCGGTCTGCACACATACACGGAGGAAGACTATGAGCGCCACAAATGATACCACCCTTGCGGCTGTCAAGACGGCCCTGAGGGTAACCACCACGGCCTTCGACTCGGAGCTTGGAGACCTTATAAGCGCCGCTCTGTTGGACCTTGGAGTGGCAGGAGTAGACGAACCGTCCGCCTCCGACATGCTGGTCAAGCGGGCCGTGATCACATACTGCAAGATGCACTTCGGGGAGCCTGACGGGTATGACCGGCTGAAGGCATCGTACGATGAGCAAAAGGCCCAGCTGTCCACGTGTACAGGCTACACGGACTGGCTGGGAGCGGAGGAATGATATGGACAGGTCAACACCGTTCTATCTGGTCTCCGCTGTGATACAGACTGACACCTACGGGGTCCAGAAGCGCACGGAGACCAAGAAGGAGGTCTTCGGGCAGATAAATAGCGTGACAGCTACCGAGTTCTTCGAGGGCGGGCGGAACGGCCTGACCCCGGAGCTCCGGTTCAGCATGTTCCTGTATGACTATTCCGGGGAGACCGTGGTCGAGTATGACGGAAAGAGATATTCCGTATACCGCACCTACAAGGCCCGGGGCGACATCATGGAGCTTTACTGCGAGAGGAAGGGAGGCGTCAGCAATGTCCAGGCTGACTCCAACTGACCGCTTGCAGGCAGAAGTCAGCGCCATCCTGGAGGAATACGGGGACGAGGTCGCAGAGAACCTCGATGAGATAACCAAGGAAGTCGGCAAGAAGGGTGCAAAGGCCCTCAGAAGCTCCTCCAAGGGCTCTTTCGGCGGCTCTGGCAAGTACGCCCGGGGCTGGACCTACGAGGTCGAGGAGAGCCGTCTGAACACCACGGTGACCCTTTATAACCGCACCCCCGGCCTTCCCCACCTGCTGGAACACGGACACGCCAAAAGAGGCGGAGGCAGGGTGGCAGGCCGGTCCCATATCGCTCCTGTCGAGGCTGAGCTGATTGAATCGTACGAAAAGGAGGTCACATCCAAAATTGACGGCTAAGACCTATGCGGAGGTGGCCTCCATCGTTTCGGCATGTGCTGAAGCGGTCGGCGGTCCCTTCGCCTACTACCAGTTTGCGGAGGACCCGGACGGGGCAAATGCTCCATCCCTCCCCTTTGTGGTCTACTACTATCCCGCCTCTGATGACGTGATGGCGGACGACCACAACTATGTTAAGGTCCGTGAGCTTATCATTGAGCTTTACACGGAAAGCAAAGACTTTGACGCCGAGGAAGCCCTCGAGGCCGTCCTTGCGTCCAATGATATTCCGTATCGGAAGACTGAGGCGTATGTCGATTCCGAGCGGATGTACCAGATTACTTACGATACGGAGGTTTTTATCAATGGCTAATAAAGTCAAATATGGCCTTAAAAACGTATATGCCGCCATCCAGACCGAGTCTGCCGGCACATACTCTTATGACACTCCCGTGGCTATCCCCGGCGCTGTTTCCATGTCCCTTGAAGCGCAGGGCGAGGACAGCCCCTTTTACGCTGATGACGTGGTCTACTTCATGACCAAGGGCAACAACGGCTATTCCGGCGACCTTGAGATCGCTCTTACCCCCGAATGGTTCCGCACCGACATTCTCGGCGAATCCGAAGACACCAAGGGCGTTCTGGCCGAGTATGCCGACTCCGCTGAGTCCGTCAGGTTCGCCCTGCTTTTTGAGTTCCAGGGCGATGAGAAAGCAATCCGCCATGTCATGTACAACTGCACGGCGTCCCGCCCTTCTGTCGGTTCCCAGACCAAGTCCGAGACCGTGGAACCTCAGACTGAGAGCCTGACCATCACCTGCACGCCTCGCTCTGACGGTCTGGTCAAGGCCCGCACCGGCGACAGCGTCGACAATACCACATACGCCGGCTGGTACAGCGCCGTATACGTCCCGACTGCGTCTGCCGCCACCGTCAGCACCTGATCACGCATAAGGAGTAGTGCAAGATGACAGAGAAGACCATCAATATTGGCGGGCAGGAGGTCCGCTTCCGGAGCTCCGCTGCCATTCCGAGGCTTTACCGGCTTAAGTTCGGCAGGGACATCTTCGGCGACCTCACGGCCCTTGAGCAAGACTTCCGGAAGAACGAAGGCGCTGAAGTCAGCATGCTCGACGTCGGGACGCTGGAAGTCTTCGAGAACGTGGCCTACATCATGGCGAAGCATGCGGATCCGGAGATCCCGGACACCATCGACGAGTGGCTGGAAGGTTTCGAGATGTTCAGCATCTACCAGATCCTGCCCGAGATCCTCGCCCTCTGGGGCGAGAACATGCAGACGGACGTAGCGCCTAAAAAAAAATAACCGGGAGTTCCCGGGACATGACGACCGCTCTTTTCCATTTACGATGCCTGGAAATCGGGCTTCCGATCCGTGACCTTGACCTGCTGACGATCGGCATGGTCATCGACATCTGGACGGAGTCCAATAACGACAGGGCCATCAGGGCCATGGAAAAGGGCGGCGATTCTGTCCGGGAGGCTACGCAAGAAGACTTTAACAACTTCTAAGGAGACTGCGCCATGGCAAGAGGCCGTATAGCCGGCATTACGATCGAGATCGGCGGCGATACAACAAAATTACAGACTGCGCTAAAGGGCGTTGACAGGCAGCTGGCCAGCACCCAGAAGTCCCTGAAGGACGTGGACAGGCTCCTGAAGCTCGACCCTAAGAACACGGAGCTCCTGACTCAGAAACAGAAGCTGCTGGAAGATGCCATAGTCCAGACCAAGGACAGGCTGGGACAGCTGAAGGACGCTCAGAGCAAGGTCGGGGAAGGCACTGCCGAGTATGATGCGCTTCAGCGTGAGATCATCGACACGGAGCAGAAGCTTAAGAGCCTTGAGGACCAGTATAAGTCCTTCGGGTCCGTAGCCTCCCAGCAGCTGAAGGCAGTCGGGGACAAGGTCAAGGACGCCGGCAAGAAGATGACGGAAGTCGGCAAGGGCATCACCACGCACGTGACGGCTCCCATCGTTGGAATTGGGGCGGCATCTCTTGCGGCCTTCGGCGAGGTCGATGAGGGCGAGGACGCTATCATCAAGAAGACCGGAGCCACGGGCGATGCTCTGGAAGAGATGTCCGGCATCATGCACGACCTGGCTACTTCCATCCCTACGGACTTCAAGAGCGCAGGTGATGCCGTGGGCGAGGTCAACACGAGGTTCGGCGTCACTGGCGACAAGCTGAGAGACCTGTCCGGGCTTTTCCTGAAATTCGCCAAAATAAATGATACGGACGTGACCGGTTCCATCGATTCCGTCCAGGCGGCCATGGCCACGTTCAACCTGGACGCAGATGATGCCAGTATGGTCCTCGATGTGCTGACCAAGGCGTCGCAGGATACCGGCGCATCCGTGGACGAGCTGTCTGGCCTGCTGTCAGCCAATGGCGTGGCCATGCAGGAGATGGGCTTCGGGATCGAGGAGGCCGTCGGATTCCTGGCCAACCTCGATAAGTCCGGAGCTGATTCCTCCGCAGTCATGACAGGCCTCAAAAAAGCCCTGGCCAATGCCACAAAGGAAGGCAAGCCGATGTCGGAGGCTATGGCTGAAATCGAGAAGTCCATCATGGGCGCCAAGACGGAGACAGAGGCGGCTCAGGCGGCTTCCGAGCTGTTCGGTTCCAAGGCGGGGCCGGCGATAGCCAAAGCATGCAGGGACGGAAAGCTGTCTTTCGACAACCTCACCTATTCCGTGCAGGACTTCGGCGGAGCGACCGAAGACACCTTTGAGGCGACTCTAGACCCTGCTGACCAGATGACCGTGGCCTTCAACAGCCTCAAAGAGGCAGGGGCGGCCCTCGGCGATACCGTCGGCCAAACGCTGGCTCCGATGCTCGAGCGGGTCACAGGGGCCATCAAGTCCGTGACGGAAGCATACAACAGCCTCAGCCCGGAACAGCAGGAGATGATCGTGCAGGTCGGCCTCGCGGTCGCCGCTATCGGCCCCCTTGTGATGATCCTGGGCGGGATCGTTTCCGTCATCGGAACCATCATCGGAGCCGTGGGTACGGTCGTCGGCGTGATCGCTCCAATCGTCGGGACCATCGGGGCCATCATAGGTTCGATCGGAAGCCTTCAGGGCGCCCTGTTCCTGCTGGGGGCCATCCTGACCGGCCCTGTCGGCATCGTGGCGGCGATAGCAGCTGTCGTTGCGGCAGGCGTAGCCCTCTGGAAGAATTGGGACACGGTCAAGGGCAAGGCCAAAGAATTAAAGGATAACGTGGTGGCCGCCTGGGAAACCTTCAAACAGAACACGAGCACGAAGTTCAACGAGATCAAGGACAAAATCAGCCAGAAGGTGCAGGAGGCTAAAGACAAGGCAGTCCAGAAGGCTACCGACCTGAAGGACTCCGTGGTCCAGAAGTTCACCGACATTAAGGACAAGGCGAAGGAAAAATTCGAGGACATCAAGAATTCGATTTCCGAGAAGATCAACGGGGCCAAGGACAAGGTCAAGGAAGCTATTGACAAGATCAAGGGCTTCTTCGACTTCAAGGTCTCATTTCCTCACATTAAGCTCCCTCACTTCTCTGTATCCGGTTCTGCCAATCCTCTCGACTGGCTGAGCCAAGGTGTTCCGCACATTTCCGTCAAGTGGTACAAGACCGCCATGGACAATGGGGCCATCTTCACCAATCCCACCATCTTCGGCATGGCCAACGGCAGGATGCTCGGAGCCGGGGATGCAGGTCCGGAAGCACTGATTGGCGTATCCTCCCTCCGGAACATCATCCGGGAGGCCGTAGCGGAAGTCGGAAGCAATGACCCTGCCGTCCTGTATTCCGCCGTTAAGGCAGGTATGGAAGACGCAGACGTGGGTATTTACATTGACGCCCGGCAATTCGGACGAATGCTCAAAGGACAGGGGGTGGCGTTCACATGATGAGCCAAATCACATATACATCCTCAGCCGGAGAGACATTTGACCTTATGGCCTTCCGTCTGCCCCGCATCATGTCGGCCAACTTCCATAACTTTTCATGGAAGCCAGACACCACGGCCCGGCAGTACGGCGAGAAGGTCACCAGATGGCGCAAGGAAGCCCTGACGCTTACCGCATCAATCCTCTTTGCCGGCAAGCCTGAGGCCCGCAAGGAGGCCCTTAACGCCTTCCATGCGGCGATTGACGGAGACTTCTTCCGGGGCGAGGCGGGGACTTTGACATGGGACGGAAGCTACATCAAGGCCTTTGTCCAGTCATCCTCGACATACCCGGACGACATGCCGAACCGGACCATCAATGAGATTGAGATCTACTGCCCTTATCCCTTCTGGGTGCAGGAGCAGCGGCTGGAAATCGAGCCGGTGGATGATGCCGAAGTCAGGGAGACCGATAAGCAGTATACGGATGATACCTACGGCTATCCTTACAGCTATGCGGTCTCTTCCGTCATGCCGAAGCTGGTCATTGATCATTATGCCGACTGCGACTTCCGTCTGGAGGCCTTTGGCGTGGCGTCTGACGTAGCCGTGACCATCGGCGGGCATACCTACTCGGTCGACCATTCCGTCAGCGATGGCGAGAAGCTGGTCATTGACTCACGGCAGGACGTCCCGGCAGACAGGCACTGCTATCTGGTCGGAACCACCGGGACCATCACCAACTGCTTCGACGACCGTGACCCGGAAAGCTATCTGCTTCAGAAGATCAAGCCGGGAGCTAACACGATCAGCTACACGAGGGCCTACAAGATCACGATCACC
>ODAI012685730.1_pt1 | contig 13379 bp, 12 predicted proteins | sample 1539321 | NCBI WGS metagenome assembly ODAI01 (sample SAMN02144231, study PRJEB22623) | gut metagenome | biome: sheep rumen | host: Ovis aries | place: New Zealand
AGATACTTGACGGTACCGTCTTTGGATTTCACTTTTTTGATTGGTTGTTTCCGTCCCAACACATAATGTTCTTCCAGTTTCTCGCGAAATGCCTTTGAGATATTTGACATTTCCGATATGCTGAATATTTGTTTTGTATATAGCCATGTGGCTATTTGCTTGGACGCATATTTGGGCATGCCGAGTTCGTAGGCGACATTCTCCAATTCTGCCAGTGTCATACCCGAAAGCGTTTTCTTTTCCATGTATTCCTCCTTCTGTTTAACAATGGGACGTGCATTTGGTGTTTTGCGGTGCTGTTGTCCATGGTGTTCCGCCATACATTGCATCCAGCAGTCTGCGTCCTGTTGTTGTCTTAAATATATCTTTTCTTATTTTTGCTATGGCGTCTTGCGATAATTTGTATTCAAAGATGCTGGCCAGAAGTTCCGCTTCGGCTAATATCTGCTGCGCCATATTTTTGGGAGAGACGTTATCATAATAATGCTCTACCAGATATGTCACCTGGTCAATCTCATGCTCGCTAAAGCCTCCTGTGCGTTTCATCAACATTCTGCCTTCAGATGCTTCCTCTTGGATGATTGATGCTGCAGACAGAATGGTCATTGCCTCGGTGTCCACGTCTTCAAGGCTTCCTATAAGGACAGCCAAGTCGTGGACTTTCAGTACATGATGAATACGGCGGTTGTCTCCTCTGGTGTATTCGATCTTTAATTTTAATAATTTTGCTAAACGCGTGTTCATTTATCCATACATCTGTCTACAAACGGCAGCATGGTGTATAATGCCTTGTACCAGTATTCTTGATTGTGGATTCCATCTTGCACCCGCAATTCACATTTGATGTTGTATTTACGCATTGCCAAGAACAGATCTACGTTTGGTTCCAACAAGAAATCGTCATCACCGACATCGATATACCACTTTACAGTTCTCAGTGCGGCTAATTTCTCTTTAGAGGCTTTCGCCAGATAGGGTACAGGGCGATTGTCATACACAGATTTGCTCGTCGCATATTGTATATCGCTTTTGAAATCTTTACGTTCCGGCTCAGGACAGTCTGTCTTATAAATTCCGCCCTGTGTCTTGTCGCTCAAACCAACCCATCCACTCATATTATAGCAGGCGCTAAACAATTCAGGGTGATGCATGCCATAGGTTATTGTTCCACTGCCACCCATGCTCAATCCGCTGACGGCACGATGTCCCTTGTCACCGATGACACGATATTTTTTCTCCACGTGTGGCATAAACTCCTCAAAAAAGAAAGTCTCATATTTCCAACCGTCTACATCAAAGTAGCCATTGCGCACTTTGTCGGAGTATGGACCACCGGCATTAGGCATGATGATAACCATCTCGCGCACTTCCTGATTGCGCATCTTCAAGTCTGCCACTAGGTTAAGCCTATATTTTTCCCATGAATAGTAACCACCGTGCAGACCGTGTAGTAAATACAATGCAGGGTATTTGTCTGAAGTCTTTGCGTAGCTGTCCGGCAGATAGATGTTGTATTTTACCCAACTTTTGAGTACAGTGCTGTTGATGCTGTCTGTAACTATTTTTCCAGCATAAATGTTTGTGGTGATAACCACGAAGCATAGTAATAATACTGATTTACTCATATCGTGATGATATTATTTGTTGTCAATTTGTTTGAGCAGTTCCCTTACGGCTGTTTCCAGCTGCGCGTCTTTTCCTTCAATAATGTCTTCAGGCGCATTGGCTACTTTAAAGTCAGGCTCCAACTGGGTATTCTCCAAGTAATTGCCTTCTTTGGTTCTGTAGCCTATAACTGGGATGCCGAAAAGCATTGTCGGGTCTTGCAGGTCTTCCCATGATACGGATGTCATGGTGCCTGGTACAGGCATACCCACAAGCTTACCTATTTTTTTGTATTTATATACCCACGGTGTGCCATGGGCATTGCTGTAGTTTGCCTCACACTGCACCATGATGCTCGGTTTGTTCCAGCGTCGGCTCGGCATGTCGCAGGCTTCTCTGCCGCGCACCACTTGGGTAAGGTATTTCTCTCCGCTGAACAGTATCTCGATATCTTCGTGCAAACGGCCGCCGCCATTGTTGCGGGTGTCAATGACAATGCCTTCTTTGTCATTGTATTTACCCAGGATGTCACTATAGATTGTACGGTATGAAGCATCGTCCATTGATTTGAGGTGTACATAGCCCAGACGGCCGTTGGACAATTTTTCAACCATTGCTGCGCATTGCTTAATCCAACGCTTGTACAGCAGGTTATTGATTATTTCGTTATTGGTTGGCAGTACGACCTCTGTCCAGTGTTCTCCAGAGGCGGGGTTGTAGACGCTTACGCTTGTTTTTTTGCCAGCCAGACCTTCCATCACAGTGTAATAGTCACTATTGTTGCTAATGGGCTGTTCGTTTATTTTCTCAATCACACAATTTGCCGTCAGTCTTGTGTTTTTATGGTCGAATGGGCCTCCTTGTATGATTTCTTCAACCTTCATACCTTTGCCGGTGTAGTTCCAATCGTAGAACAGACCTAAGTTTGCGGTTTTCAGCGCGGGTCCATCCGGATAATAGCGTGCGCCCGTGTGAGACACGTTCAGCTCTCCCAGCAATTCGCTCAACAGGTCGGCAAAATCAAAGTTGTTGTCAATATGCGGCAGGAATTTACGGTAGTCCTTGCACATGGCGTCCCAGTCGATACCGTGCATGTTGAGATTGTAGAAACGCTTTTTCTCTTGCAGGTATACATGGTTGAACATGTATTCACGTTCAGCTGCACGGTCCAGATAATACTCTGCATGGTAATTCACAGAAGAGAGTTTGTCGCCAGCTGTATCCAGTTTCTTCATCGTCTTGTAACCTACGCATGCGATGGTCTTAAAGTCTTTGCTGTTGGACACGCTGATGCCTCCGTCGGTCATAGAACCGACCAACTTGTTTTCCTTTGATATGAGGCTGTAACTGTAAATGTTTGTAGCGTTTTTTTCTCTGACTATATAATAAATCTTGTCACCTGCGGCACCGGTGTAGTTGATGATATTGTCTGAGTGTTGGGTAATCCTGACGATACGGTCTTCAATACCATCCAACTCCATGGCTACCTCAGGCACAGCCTTTACACTGTCTTCTTTCTTTACTTTCTTGTCCTTGTTCTTTTTCTTGTCAGCGGCTTCCTTGTCGGCTTTCTGCTGTTTCTCCAGTTCCTTGCGCAATTCATAATCTTCCTTGCTCAGTTGATATTTGTCATATGCATCCTGATTAACGAAAGCGAGCATCACATCGCTCAATGAGCCCCAAGAGGCATGGCTGCGCATGCCATAGCGGTCAGTGGCAAAGATGACGGCGTTGCCGTCGGCAGTCCAACACGGTTCTTCACTGAAATATCCGCTGCTGCTCACATTGGTCACTTTTCCGCCTTGTGCACTGACTATCGCCACATCGCAGTATGGGTCATGTCTGTTGGTAATGACATTCAGGGCAAACCATTTACCGTTAGGACTCCAGCTGTAGGAGAAACCTCCTGCAGTGTTGTACCATTGCGAACCGTCTGTCACTTCGCGTACCTTCTTTGAGGCCATGTTCAGCACCATCAGTTTGTTGCGGTTTTCAATAAAGGCAAGTTCCTTGCCGTCGGGAGAAAATTGCGGATAAGCACGTTCTATCGTGCTTGAAGGGAGAAGATGCTCTTCTTTGATGACTGTGGCGTTGGCAAAGTTCTGGTCTTCTTTGCGGTCGATGGTTGCCTTGTAGAGTTGCCATAGGCCGTCACGCTCACTGGCATAGACCAGAGTTCTGTCATCGCTCCATGTCACTGTCTTCTCGGCAGCGGCAGTGTTGGTGATTTTTTTTGTGGTCGAGTAGTCGACAGATGTCACGAACACTTCGCCCCTGTGGGTGAAGGCAATTTCTTTTCCGTTGGGCGAAATGGCTGAACTGCCCAGTCCGCCATTCACTGTCTCCAGTGACGGCATGGTCTCTTTGTTGTCCTTGACATTGATGGCAACTTTCCTGGGCGTGGCAGAAGGACTGCTTTGCGTGTAGATCTCACCATCGTAGGTATAACATAATGTACCCTGCTTGCTTACAGAAAGGAAGCGCACGGGATGTGTCTTGAACCGTGTTATCGCCTTGACCGTCTGTGGGGATGATAGCGCCATGGAGTAAACGTTAAACGTGCCTCCGTTGCGCTCACTGAGGAAATATACCGTTTCGCCATCTGGTGCGATGACGGGATTACGGTCTTCGCCGCCGCGGTTGGTCAGGTTGGTGTGCTTCTTGGCTGTGATGTCATATTTCCAGATGTCGCGTGTCACGGAAGAGGTGTGATGCTTCCTGAACTTGTCTTCAAGTCCCTTGAGGTCCTGATACAGGAAGTATTTTCCTTGTTTGTCATAATTGCCTTTCTCGGCAGGCGTGGCGAGTATTTGCGTTATGGCCCCGCCAGTACAGGGGGTCGAGTAGAGTTCCGTAAACAATGTACTCGGAAAGGCCATGCTCTTGGCCGGATCCTGTATGCTGGCATTAAACACTACGTTCTTGCCGTCGGGCGTCCATGCTGTTGGGTATTCATTGTTGGATAATGTAGTGATGCGTTTTGCTTCTCCGCCTGTTGAAGGCATGACATAGACGTCAAAACTGCCGGCTCTGTTATTGGCGAAAGCAATCTGACGACCGTCAGGGCTCCATACCAAGTCTCTGTTATAACTGCTTCCTGATGTGAGCTGGACAGCCTCACCGCCATGCACCGGTACTGTATAGATACTGCCCTTATATGTGAATGCAATAGCGTCTCCTTGAGGTGAGATAGTTGCATAGCGCACCCACATAGGCGTTTTGCTCCATGCTGATAATGAGAGGGTCAGCATGATAGCCATGATAAAACCTTTTTTCATACGTTTGTGATAGTTTGATACCAGCATATGCTGTTCGTTCTAATAAACTACAAAGATAAATAAAAAGATTTGTTTCCGCCGCCCTTTAGATGATTTTATTCGTTCCTATAGCCATGATGTGACATACAGGTGTTATTGCCGCATAGACTCATAAATATACAAGTAAACATAGGCTTCAGTATATTTTCATTCAGTTTGTGTGGTAAAAAAGTGTTGGTTTATCCTTATATGTTTTTCGTTCCATTGGCTGGAACATACATTCCGCTGGCTGAAACTTGCGTTCTATCCTTTGGAATTTACATTCCATCCTATGGAACGGAAGATATATCAGCAAGAGACAAACCTATGTTTCTTTACCGCTATATTAGTATTTACCCTCTTGAATATGGTAATGGGTGCGTGGTTAGCCTTACGCTGAATCTGTGCAGTCCTCGGCACGGAACATCGGGGGCAGTGGTTTTGTCGTAAAAGTATGCGTTTACGAGGTCAGCATTAATAACGAATGATAATAATCCGTAAATAAATAAAAAATATTCCTTTTTCCTGTCGTATTATGCGGAAGAAAATGTATCTTTGTCAAGTCAAGACAAAATCAGATAGAATTATGGAGACAGGCAAGAACGTGATTATTATTCCCACCTATAACGAGAAGGAGAATATAAGCAGTATTATACATGCGATTTATGATTTGGAGAAACCATTTGATATTCTTGTCATTGACGATAACTCACCTGATGGCACGGCTGATATTGTCAAAGGTATAATGCAGGAGGATGCCTTCAGGGACCGCCTCTTTATTCTGGAGAGGAGTGGTAAACTGGGATTGGGTACAGCCTATATCATGGGTTTCAAATGGGCTCTGGAGCATCAGTATGAATTTATTTTTGAAATGGACGCGGACTTCAGCCATGACCCCAAAGATGTGCCACGCCTGCTTGCTGCATGTCAGGAGGAAGGCAATGATATGGCTATAGGCTCACGCTACATTACCGGCGTAAACGTCGTGAATTGGCCGATGGAGCGTGTGCTGATGAGTTACTATGCCTCTAAATATGTGCGTATCGTCACCGGTCTCCCTATTCATGACACCACTGCGGGATTTGTATGCTACAACCGTAAGGTGCTCGAAGCCATTGATTTGGATGCCATACGTTTCAAAGGCTATGCGTTCCAGATAGAGATGAAGTATACTGCTTACAAACTGGGCTTCAAAATCAAGGAGGTGCCTGTTATCTTCATCAACCGACGTTTAGGAACCAGCAAGATGAGCAGCAGTATTTTTGGTGAAGCCGTATGGGGCGTCATCCAATTGCGTCTGTCAAAAAAGCTGGCAAAAAAGAAATAACACGTGTACCTAAGCACGAAATGCTATGCACTTTAACATACTCTGTCAAGGAGTTAGTCCCGTTTATTAATTGGCTCTACTTCTTCTATGCCTGGCAAATTCCAAGTCAGCTGACCAGATGTATTGTCAATCAAGAATCGCAGGGCGGAGAGACCGATGGGAAACTCTTGGCGCAACTCAGCGAAGGCAGACGTATCTATGAAGATGCAATGCGCTTTATCGGGGAATTTGATAAGCGGTATACCGTCAGTTGTCGCATAGGGCTGTTTGAAGCGCAGTCAGAGGAAGACGATATTTTTATATATAATAATGGTAAGACAATATGTCTGCCGTGTCTGCGCCAGCAGCATGTCGTTTCGGCAGGAACGCCCAATCTGTGCTTGAGCGATTACATTGCCCCTATTGACAGCGGTATGAAAGACCGCATCGGCGCTTTTGCAGCCACTGTTACGGCAGAGATGGAGCAGACTGGTGCTGATGACCCCTATCTGCACCTCATTGCACAGACCGTTTGTGACCGCCTGGCAGAGGCTGCGACAGAGAAAGCACATCAGAAGGTCAGAAAAGAAATTTGGGGATATGCGCCGGATGAACAGTTGACGACAGAAGAACTCTTTCAAGAAAAATTTCGAGGCATTCGTCCTGCTGTAGGCTATCCGTCGCTGCCCGACCAGAGTGTAAATTTTATCCTTGACGAATTGATAGATATGGCTTCTCTGGGTATTGCAATTACGGAGAATGGCGCGATGAGTCCTCATGCTTCAGTCAGCGGATTTATGTTTGCCCATCCGCAGGCAAAATATTTCTCGGTCGGAAAGATAGGAGAGGACCAGTTGGAGGATTACAGCCAGAGGCGAGGACTGCCGCTTGACAGGATGAAACAATATCTAAGTGCAAATATATAATGTAAACATGCTGCTTCGCATACTTTTTATATTAATCCCGACACTGTTGTTGCCAAGTATATATCTTACATGGCGATTCAGGCGCACATTGAATACAGCGTGGCAAAAAGTGTTGGTATTCCTGCCGGCGGTGACTCTGCTCATCATTGGCTTTATCCTGGCGACTAATCGCTCATATTCGCCAAAGGAATATGAAGCTGTAGGGCTGCTGACGATAACCATATTGGTATATGCCTCAATGCTTCTGATTCTCGCTCTCTGCTGTCTGGCAGGCCGTGTTTTTAAGAGATGGGCCAATGTGGAGAAGGCTTTTTGGGGCATCGGAATAGCGTGTTGCGCCGTTTTGTTCGGTGTGTCATTATACAGCTATCACTATGGTATATATAAACTTCAGACAACACACGAAGACCTCTATTTTGATGACTTGCCGGAGGCCTTTGATAATTACCGGATTGTGTTCTTCACAGACTTTCATCTGGGTACATATGGAGATAACACCAAATTTCCCCGCAGAGTCATAGACGCTATCATAAGAGAAAAGGGCGACATAGTCCTCTGTGGCGGTGACCTGATAAATTATGACACCAAGGAGATTCTGCCCTTTATACATGAGTTGAAACGCATCAAGGCATCCGACGGAGTGTATACAGTTATGGGAAACCACGATTATCAGATACACCGCAAATGGTCATCACAACTGGCGCAGACCAATAGTGTACAGAGATTCAAGGGCCTGCATAAAGCTATAAAGTGGCGCTTATTGCTCAATGAATCGTGTTTCATCAGGCGTGGCAGTGACAGTATCGCTATTATTGGCGTAGAGAACGATGGTCGGCCACCGTTTCCAGAACTTGGCGATTTACCCAAAGCGTTGCGCAATGTCCCCGACTCACTCAAAAGAAAACCATTTTTCAAAATATTGATTACCCACGATCCCACCCACTGGAGGCGCAAGGTGCTACCAGAAACAGACATACAGCTGACACTCGCCGGACATACCCATGCAGGACAGTTTCAACTGGGCAAATCTTCGCCTGTTGCAAAAGTATATAAGGAGTGGGGCGGATTGTATGAGAGCGGTGACAGAAAACTGTTTGTCAGTAAGGGTATTGGTCAGGCACTGCTGACCTTCAGGTTAGGCGCATGGCCGGAAATAAACGTGATTACATTACATTGCAGAAAATGAGAATACTATACAATGTTTATCAAATTTGTGTTGCACTTCCATTGCTAATATTCATTACATTGGCAACAGCCGTTATTACTATCGTAGGCTGTTCAATCGGCAATGGACGCTTTTGGGGATACTATCCGGCAGCGATATGGTCATGGTTGTTTTGCCGTATCCTTTTACTTCCCGTTGAGGTGGAAGGTCGTGAAAACATAGACAGCAAGACATCTTACATATTTGTTGCCAATCATCAAGGTGCATTTGACATCTTCCTGATTTTTGGATTTCTCAGGCATCAGTTCCGTTGGATGATGAAAAAGTCACTGGAGAAAATCCCCTTTGTCGGCTATGCATGCAAAAAAGCCAAGCATATTTTCGTGGATCAATCCACACCGACGACAATATATGACACAATGAAAGATGCGTATAACATCTTGCAGTGCGGTATGTCTGTTGTTGTCTTTCCAGAAGGAACACGCTCTAAAACGGGAAAAATGGGAAGATTCAGAAAAGGCGGTTTCCTGTTGGCGGACTATCTCCAACTGCCCATCGTGCCTATCACGCTGGATGGTCCGTTTCAGGTCCTTCCGAGAACAAAAGATATTACATTTGTCAAGCGACATAAACTCCACATGATTATCCACAAACCCATTTTCCCGCAGGAGAAAGGCAAAAACGACATTAACGCGCTGACAGAACAATCATATCAAGTTATTCATAACGATTTACCAGATTCATTCAAATGAGCAGAATAATTTTTATCGTTCTTTTGCTATGCAGTGTCCCGGCATATGCCAAGGATGATTTTATGTACTACAGGGACACTGATAGGACGGGTTACCCGTTTGCAAAAGACCCTGTGGTGGTCCGTTTCCACGGTAAATACCTGATGTACTATTCCGTGCCGCCTTACAGAAATAGCAAGGACCGTGCCTGGAATATCGGCATCGCAGAGAGCAAAGACCTTACAAATTGGGAAAAGATAGGCGAGCTTACCCCGGAGGCATCATACGAGAAAAAAGGATTGTGCGCTCCTGGAGCTATTGTAAGAAAAGACACTATACATCTGTTCTATCAGATATATGGTAACAGAATACATGACGCTATTTGTCATGCTTATAGTACAGACGGTGTCCATTTCACAAGGAATACCACTAATCCTATTTTTAATCCAAAGGGTGAAGGTTGGACATGCGGCCGTGCTATCGATGCGGAGGTATGCGAATACAAAGGAAAATATTTCCTTTATTTCGCCACGCGTGACAAGGATTATAAAATCCAGCAACTGGGTGTTGCGACAGCTCCGTTAAACACGGACTTCAGCCGCGATACATGGACTCAGGCAACAGATTCTTCTATATTGTATCCTAAGCTTCCATGGGAGGGACGGTGCATTGAAGGGGAAACCATCATCCAAAGGCATGGTAAACTGTATATGTTTTATGCAGGCGCATATAATAACTACCCGCAGCAGATTGGTGTTGCTGAGAGTACAGACGGCATAACATGGAAGCGGCTGTCAGAAAAGCCGTTTCTTACCAATGGAAAACCCGGTTATTGGAATGCCAGCGAATCTGGTCATCCATGCATATTCAAAGACAAGAGGGGTAGGACATATCTTTTTTATCAAGGCAATAACACAAACGGAAAGACATGGATTCTTTCCAAAATAAGAGTTCGCTGGAAAAAAGGAAAACCTGTGTTGTAGAAGTATAGCGCATCACAAAAGGTCACTGACTATATCAGTGACCTTTTGTATCTCTAAACTTAATTTGTTGTATTTACCTGATTATTGTGCAGGAGCTTGCTGAGCAGGTGCTTGCTGAGCAGGAACTGCAGAATTAGTTGCAGGAACCTGATTTGCAGGCAATGTTGGCAGAGCGGAGTTCTGCTTCATGACAACAGATACATCTTGAGACGCAGGTACCATGTAAGATGCGCATACACTTAAAACAACTATGGCTATTGCCAAACCCCATGTTGTTTTCTCGATAATGTCTGTTGTTCTGCGAACACCCATAATTGCATTTGAACTGGCAAAACCAGATGCTAAGCCACCACCCTTAGATTCTTGAATAAGAACAATAATAGCCAACAGAATGGCTGCAATAACAATGAGAACGATTAAAATATTATACATTTTTCTTTATTTATTTTTGTTTATCTCTATTAATTTCTCCAAAAATCGGATTTGGTCTGCAAAGTAACTATTTTTTTTTGGATTATCAGCACTTAAAGCCCGTATAATTTCCAAAGCACGCTCAAATTTTTGTTGTTTTATATAAATCTGCGCCAAAGTTTCTGTAAAAAACTCTTCTTCCTGGACATCATCTTCGGGTACTTCAATAACATCTTTTTCTTCCAGCGTAATTCTTTGAGGACGTCTCGGGATGGTTGTCTCAATGATGTTATTGCTGTCATTTGCTTCCGCTTCTTCCTGCATCAGGTATGCCATGTAGTCTGTTGTCACATCTGCAGGAATATTGCCTTTTGTTGGACGCTTCTCAGGTTCTGATGGCATATTCTCCAAGAAGTCATCGATAAGCGACAGTGTCCGGTCTTTGTCACCTTCCCAGGAAAGACTGTTTGAGGAAAGTTGTTGCGGTACGATATGATATTTTGTACCTTCAATCATGTCAAACAGCACTTTTCTGTTGTTGAGGAGGACGGCTGAGCGACGGAGTTCCTGTTGGAACATTGGGTTTTTTGTGTTGAACAGATTTCGTAAGAGCAATAAGCGTGCGGTCTGATAATATGGATATTTATCCACCAGTCTTCTCAAAACGCCTACGCTGTCTTCGTTGAGCCGTTCCGGATGTTGTATCCATTCACCTACCTTTGACATTGCTATAATCTCGTTATTTAGTTACCAGTTTGCTACTGTCGCATTGTAGATTTGGTCTACAATGTCTTTTATCATCTGTGTTACAAGTTCCTCCTGTACTGTTGTCAGCTGTTGTGAAGAGTCGTAATCCGCTGTGGCGGAGAAGCGTTGCTCAAAGTCATCGGTATGTTTCTTGTTGTTCACGAAACGGACATTGACAGTGATTTTCAACTGTGTCTGCGATGCAAAACCGCTTGCAGAAACAGATTTGTTTATTTGACTATACTCAACAATTTCGCCTGCAAGTTGCAAATCTCCACCTCGTTTCACTTGGCGCAGTTTGGTTTGACGCATATAGGTGTCTTGAAGTTCGTTGTTGAACATAGCGTGCATGGGCATCCATACATATGATGAGCGAATAGGGAAATCTGCAAATTGGATTGTCTTAATTATGTCGTAATTAATAGACGATCCAACCAGACTATATTTGATGCTACACGAACTCAGCAGAAGCATAGCCGCGCAATAAATCAAACGAATGGGCATATCCTTTAATCTATTCCAAGCCATACTCTTTAATTTTTCTGTATAGTGTTCGTGGCGATATTTTCAATTCGTCGGCAACGATTTTCTTTTTCCCTTTATGACGGATCATCGCGAGGCGAATGGCTTCTTTTTCTATATCTGCCATGGAGAAGTTTTCTTGTGCAGATTCAACATACTCATTGTTATTGTTTACCAAATGGGAGACAGAAGCAGAAATGCTTTGAACCATTTGAACAGGTATGTTTTGAATATTTGTAACATCTTGTGCAGTGACAACATGCTGCAAATCTATTTCTTTCAGTCGTTCATCCTGCTTAGCAACCAGATTCTTCAAATCTTTTATTTCCTCACGGAGTCCAAATAGGAATTGTATCAAATATTCACGTTCGGTAGCATAGCTGTGCTCTGACATATTATTCATGGATACAAGTTCCGTGCTTTGTTTTTCCTTGAGAATTTCATATTTGTCCAATATCTCTGGTGTAATCTCATGTGTGCCGGATGTTATGGACATATTCTCTGTGATATTTTTCAGTTGGCGCACATTGCCCGGCCATGAATATGCCATGAGTTGTTCTTCCGCCTCTTTGGTAAGCCTCAATGCCGGCATTTTGTACTTCTCGCTCATTTCAAGTGCAAATTTCATGAAGAGCAGAATTATATCGCGTCCTCTTTCGCGAAGTGGCGGTACATGGACAGGAATAGTATTCAAGCGATAATATAGGTCTTCGCGAAAACGTCCTTCCGAGATGGCTTTTGGTATGTTTACGTTGGTTGCGGCTACGATGCGCACATTGGTTTTGCGTATTTCGCTGGAGCCGACACGGATATACTCGCCTGTCTCTAAAACACGCAACAAACGCGCCTGTGTAGGCAATGGTAATTCACCGACTTCATCCAGAAACAATGTACCGCCGTCAGCTATGCCGAAATAGCCTTCCCGTTCGTCAACAGCACCTGTGAATGCACCTTTCTCATGGCCGAACAATTCGGAGTCTATCGTACCTTCGGGTATAGCACCGCAATTTACTGTGAAAAATTTCTTGCCTTTGCGGATACTGTTGTCATGGATAATACGCGCAAAGATTTCTTTTCCTGAACCATTTTCGCCAGTTACCAGTACGGATAAATCTGTCGGTGCTACTTGGAGAGCCACATTTAAGGCATGATTCAATTCCTCGCAATTACCAATAATGGAGTAGCGTTGTTTCAGAGATTTTATCTTTGATTCGTCCATTTGTCAGAAATCTTTGTTGTAGCGTGCAAAGTTACAAAATCTATGGCAATTGGCAAAATTGAGTCAGATTCTCCCTTTGGCCTTATTAGAATGTCAAACGGAGCATAACACGAATGCCCCATTTTTTTGCGTTGACATTGTCCATGTATGTGAGGCGGCGCACTGCCTGTACACGTAGTACCTTGAAAATATTGTGGATGCCGAAATATACTTCGCAATATGGTTTCTTGGGATCCATGACATAGGAAGAGTATTCGTAGTTGCCGTCACTGTCAAAATGCCCTGGAAAGTAGTATAGCTTGCTGTCATCGGGGTTAAGGAAGGGGTTGTTCTTGTCTGTTAATTTTCCCCAAAGCATATTACAGCCTATGATTTCACGCCACTTTAGTTTGCGGAGCAGGGGAATACGGTTAAAGATTTTGCCGTTAAGATCCCAGTTTATCATTAGGGAGGCGTAGCGGTCATTCA
>ODAI012427468.1_pt1 | contig 13378 bp, 16 predicted proteins | sample 1539321 | NCBI WGS metagenome assembly ODAI01 (sample SAMN02144231, study PRJEB22623) | gut metagenome | biome: sheep rumen | host: Ovis aries | place: New Zealand
AAGCTATTGAAGCTAAAGAAGGCGTTAAAATTAATCAAGAGACTAAGACTTTAGCTACTATTACATTCCAAAATTTCTTTAGGATGTATAAAAAATTATCTGGTATGACAGGTACTGCTAAAACTGAAGAAGAAGAATTTAGAGATATTTATAATATGTATGTTATTCAAATACCTACTAATAAGCCTGTAATAAGAGAAGATTTTGGTGATTTATTATTTGCTACTGCAGAAGGTAAATATAAAGCTATAGTAGCTGAGATTAAAGAAAGACATGAAAAAGGTCAACCTATCTTAGTTGGTACAGTAGCTGTAGAAACTTCTGAATTATTAAGTAAAAAATTAAAAGCCGCGCATATACCTCATGAAGTATTAAATGCGAAGAACAATGCTCGTGAAGCTGAAATTATTGCTAAGGCTGGTGAAAGAGGCGCAGTTACTATTGCAACTAACATGGCTGGTCGTGGTACCGATATTAAGTTAGGTGAAGGTGTAGCTGAGTTAGGTGGTTTATTTGTATTAGGTACTGAAAGACATGAGTCAAGACGTATTGATAACCAATTAAGAGGTCGTGCTGGTCGTCAAGGTGATCCAGGTGCTTCACAATTCTGTGTATCATTTGAGGATGAATTAATGGTTAGATATGGTGCTGATAGGGCTAAAGATTTACTTGCAAGAGTAGGTTTTGATGGTGATATGTCTATTAGAAATAAGATGTTATCTGGTTCTATTGAACAAGCTCAAAAACGTGTTGAAGGTAATAACTTTGATATGCGTAAAACACTTCTTCAATATGACGATGTTATTAATACTCAAAGATTAACTATTTATGATAGACGTAATGAAATATTGGATAATGAATCTATTCATGAAACTGTTTTAAAAACATTTAATGATTATGTAGAAGCAGTTGTATATGATCATATAGAAGAAAATAGTAAGGTTATTTCAGGTCAAAATTTAAATGAAATATTAGAAGCAATTAATACATTAGTAAGAAGACCATTAGTATTAGATGATTTTAGTTCTATGAAACCTGATGATATTATGGATGTAATTTATAAGAGAATTGTTGATGAATATGAAGCTAAGATCGCTCCATTACCTAAAGAAATAGTAGATGATTTCGAAAAGGCAGTATCATTAAGAGTAATTGATATGCATTGGATGGAAGAAATTAATGCAATGGATATGTTAAGAGAAGGTATTCATTTAAGAAGTTACGCTCAAGAAGATCCATTAAGAGCTTATCAAAAAGAAGGCTTTAATATGTTTAACAATATGTTAGATGTAATTGATAAAGAAATTACAACATTCTTACTTAAAGCTGAAGTTAGACAAAATCAAGAAAGAAAACAAGTTGCTAAAGGTCAAGCTGTTGAAGATGGTAGTAAGAAACCTAAAAAGCAACAACCAAAAAGAACTCAAAAGATTGGTAGAAATGATCCATGCATTTGTGGTTCTGGCAAAAAATATAAAAATTGCTGTGGGAAATAAGATAGTTTAGCTATCTTATTTTTGTTATGATATAATTATTATAGATTAATTTATAGGAGGATAATATGAAAAATAATAAAGGATTTACATTAATGGAGATGTTAATTGTTGTAGTAGTAGTTGCTGTTACAGGTACTGCTGTAGCAGTAGCTATTGATAGGGCGGATAAAAAGAAAAATCAAGATCCAGCACCAGCTGCTGATGTTCAAGAACAAGTAAATAATGAGGAGGTAGAAAAAGAAGATATTCCTGCTTCAGTACCAACTCCAGAACCAGAACCAACTCCTGCTCCAGCACCAGCGCCTGCTCCAGCACCAGCACCAACTCCTGCACCAACTCCAGTACCAACTCCTGCGCCAGCTCCAGAACCAACTCCAGAACCAGAGCCAGAGGTTTTACCTGTTCCTGAAGATGAACCTGTTACTGTAGGTGAAGAAGAAGTATTCGGAATCGGAATCGAAAACTAACGAGTTGTTATTTTAAAATTTTATTGTTATAATTAGAATGTGGAGGGTATGTTATGGCAAAAATAGTTGAAGTAATAAGCGCTGAAAAGAAAGATGGAAAAGTAATGGTATATGCTAAAAACGATGCAGGTATAATTGTATTTAAGGAAGTTTCAGAAACTGATCCTATTGCTGATATGTTATTTGCAGAGGCTTCTAAATTTAAAGCTAAACAAAGTTCTAATGTTCAAGTAAATCAAACATCATCAAAAACATCAATAAAACCAGTTAGTGAAGACCATTATTGTCCTGATGGAAAAACATTATATGATGTACGCAATTTAGTTATATCATCTGTTGATAGAACTGATCCTACGGGTGAATATGATATATCATATTATGAAAACTATATTAATAAAAATGTCATTATTCTAGATGAACTAATTAAAGAAGTTAAAGAAAAATGTGCATTAATTAAAAATACTGTATTAAGTGGTAATGTTAATAGTTCTCTTAATAGTTTATATCGAGTTCGCAATAAAAATCAAAATAAGAATGTAATGGAAGAATATCGTTCTTCTCTTTATAGTGGTCTTCCAGCAAATGGTTACTATGTTAGTCATAAATATGCTAATTTTATTATCAACGATATAGTTGGTGTGGTTAGAGAATATTCAAATGTTATTAATTTTATGAATAAAATGTATAGCTTATTTCAAGAATATAGTCATAGGCAAGATCCTGATTCTTCAATATTATGGGATATTTTTAATCTAGCTAAGGGTGCATGTTCTATGCTTGGTGTACATTGTCTTTCTGAAGAAGAAATGTGTAAGATAGTTTCAAATCCATTTGATGATAATAGTATATATACTTTTGAATCATTTGTTGTTTCTGATAATTCTTTATCACAAGATGTTATTATTGAATCACTTCCTTATTCTGTAACCATTCCTTTGATGAATGTATCAAGTGTTGGTAAAGATGAGGCATTACTTCCCGGAAATATTAGTTATAATCAATCTTACTATGATAAGAAAGTTGATAATGTTAGATAAACCTCATAAAATATGAGGTTTTTTCTTTTACTTACTATTTCGATATGCTATAATAGTAAACATTGGAGGTTTTTATGTTTGGAGTTAATGATAGAACTAGTTTAACAGGTATTAATGTATTTAATAAGAATAAAAAGCTTAGTGGTTATGTTTTAAAATTTCCATTTAATGTGGAAGAATTAGATATACCAGAAGATATGGTACAAATGACTATATTTGAGAATGATTCTGGTTACGCAAATTTTGGTCATGCTGTATTTAAAATATGTATTGGTGATATTACTACTCTTGCTGCAGTTAATAATAATTCAGAAGAAGAAAGATTAGAATTTTTCCCTGGTTTGTTTGATGAACTTGATGGTACTGATAATAAAATATTTTATTTTATTGATGATACTGGTAAAAAAGTTTTATTTTCTAAAGTAAATGATAATGATATAGTTGTAAGTAATTTAGAAGAAGCAAAAAAAGTTTTAATTAAGATGTCTAATGAGTATAGAACTATTAAAGAGGCGACTACAAGACTTAAGAATTGTGGCGTTGGAAGAGAAATATTAGATGTGGAAATGACAGAAGAACAAATGTCTAATGCTTTAGGTTATTATTTAGCTATGAATACGCTAAAGGATATTAAAAGAACTGGTTGGTTAGATTGGAAGGTAAAAAGAGAACGCATAGAAAGTGTTTTTGATCATACTTGTGGTACTCAACAACTTGCATATGCTTTGTGGAGTGAACTTGGTCTTAAGGATTATGTAAATATTGATAGAGTACTTGCTATGTTATCAGTTCATGAAACAGAGGAACCGGTAATTGGCGATATACCTCTTGTTCATGATTTAAAACCATATAAGAAAGAAATCGGTAATATTGCTGTTCAGTCTATTACTTCGTCTTTAGCGCAAAAAGAATATAGTCGTGGTTTAATTAAAGAGTTTGAAGAACAAAAAACTCTTGAATCAATACTTGCTAAGTTAGCTTGTGATAAATTAGAATGCGATATAATGTCTAAAGTGTATGATGAGGAAGATACTGTTGATTTAAATAATCAAGCTGATAATGCATCTGCGAATGTTCCTTTAGTTGAAGAATTATTAGGAGAAGGTAAAAGTTTCTCTGGGATGTGGATGGAATTTGGTAGACAAGTATATAACTATCCAAAATCTATTGATCAATTTTCTAGATATGCAGAAGGGCATAATTTACATGCTATGCAAGATGAAATTATTAGTGAAGCTAAGAAGAAAGTTAAAGTATATTTAGATACAGTAAAGAATATGAAATAAGGAGTCTTAAAAAGACTTCTTTTATGTTATAATTAAAATAGATAGTAGGTGATTATATGAATAATATTAGACCATATGATATGGAAACTTCTAGATTATTGATTAAAGTTCCTAGTATGGATGAACAACATGATTTATGGGAAATATTAAATGATGTTAGAATTAATAGATATTATTTTCCTACACCTAATAGAATATTTAAGAAATATGAATTATCTAAAGATAATATAGATGATTTAAAAAAAGCAAGAGAATTATTTTTAACTGAATTTGGAGATTGGAACTTACAAAAACCGTTTTATGAAAAGAAGATAGAAGCAATTAATGATGGTGATGATAATCAAATATTTACTTTTAGTATATTTTTAAAAACTGGTGAAGTTATTGGTCAAATGACTATTCAACCTAATGATGAATATCCCGATAATCCTGAAATAAGAGATATGGGTTGGTTTATTAATCCTAAATATCAAGGTAAAGGATATTGTACTGAGGCTGCAACTAAAATACTTGATTTTATGTTTAATGAGGTAGAAATAGAAAAGATAGATACTTCTACTGCTATTATAAATAAACCATCATGGTCTATATTAGAAAAATTAGGTTTTAAAAGGACTGGAGAATATAATTTTACATATTATGATGAAGATGGTAATACTTTAAGAATGTATAAATATGTATGTGATAAAGATAGTTTTAATGGTAGGTGATTTATGAAAAAACAAAAAGTAATTGTTTCTTTAATAATGAATATTATAATATTTATATTTGTTATATTTGCATCAATAGTAATGTTTACTGGTTTTAGATTTATGGATGGACCTAATATGGTATTAACTGCTAATAAATTAGGTATGTTTAGATTTTTTACGGTTGATTCTAATATATTTATGGGTATTATATCATTTATATTTATAATTAAAGATATAGAATTATTAAGTGGTAAAATAAAGGAAATAGATAAAAAATATTATATTTTAAAATTAATGTCTACTACTGCAGTTGGGTTAACTTTCTTCGTTGTATTTACTTATCTAATTCCAATAACAGGTAGTGTTATGTTGATGCTTTTAAACAGTAATTTATTCTTCCATTTAGTAATACCTGTACTTAGTATGTTAACATTTATACTATTTGAAGGGGTAGATTTAAAATTAAAGGATACTTTATATGGTATAGTACCTACAATTGTATACGCGACATATTATGTTATTAATATTTTAGTACATGTTGAAAATGGTACAGTTGCGCCTATATATGATTGGTATTGGTTTGTACAAGGTGGCATATGGACTGCTTTTATAGTCGCGCCATTAATATTATTAGTATCATGGGTTATAAGTTTAGTATTATATAAATTAAATAAAATAGTTAGGAGTAATATATGAATGAGTTTATGAAAGCTGCAAAAGAGTTAGCTGATAGTAATGTTGTTACTAAAGTAGGTGGACCTTTTGGCGCAGTTGTTGTTAAAGATGGTAAAATAATAGGTAGGGGTTCTAATCATGTATTAGCTAATAATGATCCAACCGCACATGCGGAAGTGATGGCTATTAGAGATGCATGTAAGAATATTGGTTCATATGATTTAAGTGGATGTGAATTATATACATCAGCGTATCCTTGTCCTATGTGTTTTTCAGCTATAATATGGTCTAATATTAAGAAGGTATATTATGGTAATACTGTAGAGGATACTGATAAGATAGGTTTCAGAGATGAACGTATCTATGAATGTATTAAGAATTCTGATAAATCTATATTAGATATGGAATGTATGGATAGAGAAGAAACTATAAAGACATATGAAGAATATATGAAAAATAATGGAACATTATATTAAAACCAGATATTATCTGGTTTTTTATGTTATAATAAAGTTGGTGATATTATGAAAGCATATAATTTAAAAAAAGGTGATAAAGTTGCTATAGTAAGTCTATCTAGAGGTTTACTTGGTATGCCATTTTGTAAACATGAATTAGATTTAGGTATAGAAAGATTAAAAGAAATCGGATTAATTCCTGTTTTTATGGATAATGCTTTAAAGGATATGGATTATTTAGCAAATCATCCTGAAGCTAGAGCTGCTGATTTAAAACAAGCATTTATGGATGATTCTATAAAAGGTATTATCTGCGCGATTGGTGGAGATGATACATATAAGATAATTCCATATTTAATGGATGATAAAGAATTTATAGAAGCTATAAAGAATAATCCTAAGTTATTTACTGGTTTTTCAGATACTACAGTTGATCATTTGATGTTAAATAGAATTGGATTATCTACATTCTATGGACCTAATTTTATGGTTGATATTGCTGAATTAGGTAAGGAAATGTTACCTTATACTAAAAAACATTTTGATATGTATTTTGATGTACCTAGTAATTATAATATAGAATCAAGTGATATATGGTATATGGATAGATCTAGTTATGGTCCTGAAGAGATTGGTCAGCCAAGAGAAGAAGTAAAAGAATCACATGGTTATGAAGTATTAAATGGTAGTGGTATTGTTACTGGTAAATTATATGGTGGATGTTTAGAAAGTATATGTGATTATTATACAAAATCAGATTTGAAGGATATATTTGATAAATATAATATTTTACCTACATTAGATGAGTGGAAAGAAAAAGTATTATTCTTAGAAACTTCTGATGAAAGACCTACACCTGATAAAGTATATGAAATGTTAATGAATATGAAAAAAGATGGTATTTTAAGTAGTGTTAAAGGTGTATTATTTGGTAAGCCTATTGATGAAAAATATTATGATGAATATAAAGAAGTTATTAAAAAGGTATTTAGTGATTTAGATACTCCGGTATTGTATAATATGAATTTTGGACATTCTGTACCAAGATGTATTATTCCATATGATATGGAAGTAACAGTTGATTATGATAATAAAACTGTTTCTATTAATGATAAAATGCTTAATATTAGATAATCATTGATAGAAAAGGGTTTTTGTATTATAATATAGGTTAATTGGAGGGATACTGTGGAAAAGGAATCTAAAAGATTAATAGTTATTTTAGGAATTATAGTATTAGTAATTGTAGGTATTGTAGTCTTATCAATGCTTGCTAAAACTAAATCAAAGAATATAGTACTTAAAGTACAAGAGTTAAAAAGTAGTGCTGATATCAGCGCGGTATACATTATGCGTGATGATTGTCAATACTGTGAACTTAATAAGAGTAATATGGAATTAATGAAAGGATATGGTTTTGAACCATATGTTGTTAATACTAACGAATTAACAGAAAATGATTTAAATGATCTTATAAATACATTAGATATTGACCCTAATAATTTTGGAACTCCTAGGTTGGTAGTAGTTGGTAATAATAATGTAGTTGATACTTTATCTGGTTTATCTACATTTAATGGGTTATTTAATTTTGTTAAAGATAATAAGTTAATTTCAAGTGATAGCAAATTATATTTAAATTATATTGATTATAGTGGATATAAAAAACTAATTAAATCTGAATCTAATGAAGTAATTGTTTTAGCTACTTCAAGTTGTAAGCTTTGTTTAGCTGAACATTCAATATTAAATGAAATTGCGAAGGAAACAGGTGCGAAGATAAATTATATGTATTTAGATTATGCAATTACTTCACCAGAAGAATATGATGGTTTTATGAGTTCAATGGATTGGTTTAATGATAATAGTGAATTTGTTACATCTATTAATGAACCTATAACATTGGTGGTTAAGAATAAGAAAGTTGTATTAGAATTAAGTGGTTATAGAGATAAAGATGAAGTAATTTCATTCTATAAGGATAACGGAATAATTAAGTAGGTGGTTATATGAAAAGAAAAACGACATTAGATTATTTATATGAATTTAAGAAGAAGTATCCTTTAACTATTGCATGGAGACTTAGAAGACATGCAAAAGTTATTGAAGATCATATTAATCCAGGTGAACATGTTTTGTATGCTTTTGTTGGTCAAAAGAGTTTCTATGGTGATGTATGGCATACATTTGCCGTTGCGATTACTGATCAAAGAATAGTAGTCGCTGAAAAAAGATTAATATTCGGTTATTTCTATACTTCAATTACACCAGATTTATTTAATGATTTATCTATTGATTCTGGTATATTCTGGGGTAAAGTAAATATTGATACAATAAAAGAAAATGTATTATTAGGTTTTATTGATAAAAAAGCTTTAGTTGAGATTGAGACACAAGTATCTACATATATGGCTGAATTAAAGAAAAAATTCTTATCTAAGAAAAAATCTAAGTTATCAGAAGATGAAGTAGAAAAAATAGACATTTAGTCTATTTTTTTGTGTCCTTGATAAAAATATTAAAAAACTATATAATATTAATAGTAGGTGATGATATGAGAAAAATGTTTAAATTATTAGTTTTATTATTCTTAATGTATTTTGGTCTACAATTTTTATTCTATTTTTTCAGTAAAGGTCATAAAGTAAGTTATGAGATTGGTACTGATTCTGGTGTTGTAACTATTAATGAAACTTTAACTGTTAATAAAGAATTTAGTGATGGATATTATTTTGAAGTAATAATTAATGGTAGAAATATTCCTTTTAAAATATTTGATAAATTAACTAGAAAGAAAAGAGTAGTAAATGATGTTAAGATATATGATGGTAATATTTATACTTGTTATAATATAGCTATAAATGGTGATTATAATATATCTGATATTAAGTGTATTAGTAATGGTATTATTTATTTTTACAGTACTATAAAAGGTAGAGATCCTAAGGTAGATAGTTTAATTGCATCTAGTGATTATGATAGCAGTAAATACGCAGCTAGTAATTTAAGTGCTGTTAAGGAAGGCATTACATATTATAAGGAAAACTATGTAGAAGATCATAATGTATTAATTAGTGGTTATAAAGGTGCTTATTTATTTGGTAGAGATGTAACAGGAGATGCAAGATTTGTAGTGTTACATAATAATGATCAATATACTAAAACAATTGAAGGTTTAGCGGATAAATATTACATAGGCGCAAATTATAATGGTGTTCATGAATTTATCAATTTTAATATTATTAATATTGTAACAGGTGAAAAATATGAAATTCCTTCACCTAACTATATTTCATATTCATCTTTTGTACAAGGTTCTTCTGGTAATAAGCTATATATTATTGATACTCAAGCAAAAAGACAATATTCAATTGACGCGAAGGAAAGAAAAGTTGAAATTGTTGGTAATGCAAATATAGGTGCATCTGTATATACTAATGAAGGATGGGTTACTAAAAATATAAATGAAGTAATTGATCATCATATTACTTTCTATACTGAAAAAATGACTAATTTTAATGGAGTTAATTATAATTTAGTTAAACATGTTGGTGAAAAAGATGGTATATATTATTTATTTAGTTATAATGGCTCTAAATATGATGTATACTTAGTATACGCTGAAGATAGTGAATTTAAAAAGAATTATGTATTTTCATGCGATGATTTAGATAGAATATATTTTATTGATAAATATGTATACTATTTAGATGGTGATGATATTAAAGTATTTAGTCAAGAAATAGGTAATAGACCAATTGTTACTTTCAGTGAATTAAGGTATAACACTGGATTACATTATTATGCATATTAATAAGTAAACCTCATATTATATTATGAGGTGATATCTATTAATAACGAGAAAGTATTTGTAAATCGTATTGATAAAAAGATACATAATAACGAAGAGGTATATTATAGTAAAGAAGAAAGAAAAAAAGATGTTAAAAAGATAACTAAGAATGTATATCAAAAGATTAATGATATATTTACTTCTAAAAATTATATATATAAGGCTGATGTAGTTATTGTGACTAAGGATAGTACTTTAAATAAGACTATAATAGGTAAGAATAAGAATCATTTAATTACTATTGATAATGAACTTATTCCTATTAGTGAAATTGTTGATATATATAAAGAAAAAGGTTCATCAAATTGATGAACTTTTTATATACATTCAATATAAGTATCATTTAAACATCTAATAGCACAGCAACAGTTTAGATTCATTGTGAAGAATGAATTAGTTGATATATATGGAAAACCTGTAGTAGCTGCATCTGGGTTATCAGCTAATACTCTAAATGTACAACAATTACCATCTATTTTTTCAACTCTAAATACGTTAGAACATGTTACACCTTCATCACCACATGTTACGTCTTCTTTAGTTGTAGGCATACTCCATGGCGTACCATTACCCGCGCATGTATATAACATTACTGGTCTGGTATTACATAATAGTGTAGTGGCATTACAACCTAAAAAGCCTCTATCACATGTATCTAGTGTACTTTCACTACATTCCGCGTTATTTTGTAATATGTTTATTGTATTCAATATATCCGCGATGCATCTAGAATCATTATTATTACACATTTTAACCACCCTTTCGTTTTCTAATATAGCATATTCGTTTTGATTATATTTGTGTGAATAAAAAACCTATATATATTGTAATAAAAGGGGTACCAAAATTGTAAATTATTTGATATAATGGTAATAAGAATAAGGGGATGGTAACATGGATACTATCGTATTATATAATCAAAACGGTCAAAAATTTGATGTAGATGTTATAAGATATTTTAAAAATGATGGTAAAAGATATCTAATTTTTAGTATGGATGAAATAGATGGAAACGGATATATTCAATTATATGTATCAAGAATTGAAGATTTCGGTGGTAAATATAATATGCTAAATATTATTGATGATGCTGAATGGGATAGTTTTAAAAAGGCTATTCACGTTATTGTTAATAATAATAGAGCTGGTATTCCTAATAATAATGATTTAGATTTTAATCCATTAGATGGTACTGTTATTAATCAATTTAGAATATTTAAACTAAAGAAAGATGTTGCTGAACAATTATCTTTAAATAAGAATCCACAAGGTTTTGGAACTGCAGCTCCAGTTATGCCAGAAGTAAAAGTAGCTCCAGTTACACCACAACCTGTAGCAACTGCAGTTGAAAAGGTAGAAAATGCGGTTAACTTAGAAACTGCTTCTGCTCAAGATACTGGTATGACATTAGAACAAATTATTAAACGTGTTAGTGATACTGCTAAAGAAGCAAGAGAAGAACATGTAGAATCTCCTAAGAAAACTCTTGATGATTTATTAAGAGACGCTAAACCAATTTCTACATATGAAGAAGAAGTACAACCTAAATTTATTCCTTCACAAGTTAAACCTGTTATGGAAGATTACAAGGCTAAATATGAAGATGCTTTAGCGGATGTACATCGTTTAGAAGAAGAAAATATGAGATTAATCAATGAATTAGTAGAAGCTAAGGCAAAGATTGAAACTATTAAAGATATAATTGCTTAGAAAGGTTAATAACCTTTCTTTTTTCATATATATTATACTTATTCGTATAATTAATTAGGTGATAATCTTGAAAAATGCGATTAAGTATTATTATGGATTAGATGTTAGTAAGATTATTAATTCTAATGGTAATTACTATTTATTAATTAATAATATGAATTACTTATTATATAAATGTAATATAGAAGATATAAATAATATTAGTTTAAGTAATTATCATACTTTAATACCTACTATTAATGGTATTAAGTATATTATGTTTGATAATAATTATTATGTTTTATTTAAACTAAATACGATGATTAAAAGAATTGAGTTTAAAGATCTTATTAATAGTATCTTATATTATGGTCAAGGTAATTTAAATTGGGTTAATTTATGGGAAACTCATATTGATTATATTGAAAGTACTATTGTTGGTAATTATTCTAAATATAGTGATTTATCTGATATAGTACCTTATTATATTGGTTTAGGTGAGAATGCGATTGAGTTACTTAATATATCTAATATTAATAGTATAAATACATATGTGACTCATAAAAGAGTTACATATAATATGAATTTAACTTTTTTATATAATCCTTTTTTTGTAGTAATTGATACTAGGGTTAGGGATTTAGCTGAATATATTAAAAGTGAGTTTTTTGATAGTGTTATTAGCTTTAATGATATATATAATCAAATATTATCATTTAATTTAAATAATGATGAATATATATTATTATTTAGTAGATTACTTTATCCATCATATTTCTTTGATTTATGTGATGATGCGATTAATGGTAATTATGATAGATCTAAGTTAGAAAATATAGTTAATAAAGTAGATGAATATGAAAAATTTTTAAAATGGATATATTTAAAGATAAAAAAAACAACCTATATTTATGATATAGATTGGTTAATTTAGTCTACGTTTATTACTGCTTTAACTTCTGGTACTTCTTCTTTTATTGTACTTTCAATGCCATCTTTTAATGTCATATCTATGATACTACAGTTGGCACAGGCACCAGTTAAATGTACGTATACAATATTGTCTTCATATTTTAGGTATTCAATATCCCCGCCATCATTTATTAGGAATGGTCTTATTGAATCGATGATTTCTTTTATTCTTTTTTCTTGTTTTTTCATTTCCATCACCAATAAATATTATATATTAAATTACAAAAATTTCAATAAAAAATTGTTAATTAATTAAATAATATGGTATAATTTATTTGTTTGATTTAGTGGGTGGTTTCTATGAAGTATCATGTAGGAGATATAATAGTTGGAAAAGTAACTGGTATAACTAAATATGGTGTATTTATGTCATTTGATGGTGGATATACTGGTTTGATACATATTTCTGAAATATCATATAGTTATGTTAATGATATTAATATGTATTTTAAAGTTGGTGATGATGTAGAGGTTCGTGTTATTCAAGTGGATAAAAAAACTTCTAGATTACAATTATCAATGAAAGATTTACGTGATATTATGGTCGCTACTAGACACTCAAATATCAAAGAAACTATACATGGATTTTCTACTTTGAAGAAAAATTTACCTCTATGGATAGAAAAAAAGAGTAAAACTAGCAAAAAAAATCAATAGTCTATTGACAAATTATAATATTAATGTTAATATTAAACATGTCTAGTGACATGGGAGATTAGCTCAGTTGGTTAGAGCACCTGCCTTACAAGCAGG
>ODAI011899181.1_pt1 | contig 13376 bp, 13 predicted proteins | sample 1539321 | NCBI WGS metagenome assembly ODAI01 (sample SAMN02144231, study PRJEB22623) | gut metagenome | biome: sheep rumen | host: Ovis aries | place: New Zealand
GGCAGATCTCTGTCGGTGAAATTGACGGGTATAAAGTGACGGTAGATTACACATACTCTTGTGATCTTCGGGGGCTGGTGGTCAATGAGCGCCATTTCAGAGAGAGTTCGATATTGGACAAAGTTGCGCCTGTATCTGCGGTACTCGCCTGGGGCGTAGTGGCAGAAAATAATGGCAAGATTGATTTTGGATGGCAGCAGCCGATCCGGGGCGCGGTAACATGGAACGGCGGAGAGGCGCAATATGCTGCAATCGGAGGCTCCAAGGCGATCTATCAGAATTGTACGGACGCATACCTGATTCCGGCTGACGACAACGTAAGGGAGGCGTTTCAGAAGATCAAGCAGGGGGATTATCTACATCTGACCGGCTATATTGGAGATGCGTACTGCAGGAAATCAGACGGGGAATATATAGGACTTGGGTCAGGAGATCTCGGGAAGAGCCTGAAAGGGGAATCGGATGACATTTATTCCGTGATTTATGTGACAAATCTGGAGTGGGTGAAATAACTGCGGCAAGAATGAGGTGGACTTTAAGTCGAATTTGGAGTAAAATACTATAGAATATGATAGGACAGGAGTTTGACAGGAACATATTATGGAGACAGGCGTAAATCCGCGTTCCCTCAGCGTCGGCGTGCTCGCCGGCGGTAAGAGCTCGCGGATGGGGCAGAATAAGGCCCTTTTGCAAATGGAATCGAGACGGTTTATTGACCGCATCTGTGAAGAACTTTCAGGTTTTTCGGAGGTGCTTATTTCTGATGCAAAAAAAGGGACTTATGAAGATCTGGGGTTGAAGGTCGTATATGACGAGCATGCGGAAATCGGTCCGTTGGAGGGGATTTATCAGATCCTTTCCAATGCGAAAGAGGACTATGTGTTTATCTGCGCGGCGGATATGCCTTTCATCAAAAAAGAGCTCGTGGAGTATATGGCTGAGTTTATCTCCTCGGACTATGACTGCTATTGCCTGGTGGATGAGGATCATATTCATCCGCTTTGCGCAATCTATTCGAAGAAGATGCTGGACGTTGTGCGGGAGCAGATCGAGAGCGGAAATTATCGTATTCTGCAGGTGCTGCGCAAGGTTCGGACAAAATATATCAAATTAAGCCAGACTTGTTTTGACAGGCGTATTGTGCGCAATATTAACACCAGGGAGGAGTATGCAGAGTGCTTAAAGCCCTGGGTATTTTGCGTGAGCGGGATCAAGGACAGCGGCAAAACAGGACTGATCATCAAACTGATCAATGAGTTTATCGAGGACGGAAAATCGGTTGCGGTGATCAAGCATGACGGGCATGAATTCGTCTGCGATCACGAGGGAACAGACACGTATCGCTTTACGCAGGCGGGAGCGGTGAGCAGTACCATTTTTTCGGATACCCAATATTTCGTTCATTGCAGGAAGAAGATGACGGCGGAGGAGCTGATCCGTTTTGCAGCTTCGCAGGAGGACGTGGATGTGGTGATTCTGGAGGGCATGAAGGAATCCGCGTACCCAAAGATTGAGGTGGTGCGGGGCGCGAGATCGCGGACGCCGGTCTGTGATGTGTCAACCCTGATCTGTATAGCAACCGATGTGGTATCCCAGGAAAGTGTATCTTGTCCGGTGTTGGACATGGATGACGGCCATGGGATTTTTTTGTGCGTAAAAAACTACTTCGAGAGGTTTTGAGTATGAAGTTGATCGAGACAAAAGACGCTGTGGGCCAGGTGCTCTGCCATGATATTACACAGATCATTCCGGGTGTGGTGAAGGATGCGGTGTTCCGAAAGGGACATATCATCACCGAGGAGGACATTCCGGTACTGTTGTCGGTGGGCAAGGAGCATCTCTATGTGTGGGAGAAAAAGGAGGGTATCCTGCACGAGGATGAGGCCGCGGCGATCTTACGGGATATCTGTATCAATGAAAATATGTCAGCTTCCGAACCCAAGGAGGGAAAGATTGAGATCAAGGCGGAAACCGACGGGTTGCTGAAGATTGACACGAAACGGTTGAATGCGGTGAACGGTCTGGGCGAGATGATGATCGCTACGGTTCATGGGAATTTTCCGGTGAAGAAAGGGGACAAGCTGGCGGCTACCAGGGTGATCCCATTGGTTATCGAGGAAGAAAAAATGAAGCGGGCGAAGGAGACTGCGGGAGAGAAACCGTTGCTGCAGATCCTGCCTTTTGGGCATATGACGGTGGGGATCGTGACCACCGGAAGCGAGGTGTTCAAAGGGCGGATTGAGGATGCTTTCGGACCGGCGATCCGGGCAAAGCTGGCGGAATATGACACAGAGATACTGGGGCAAAGAATCGTGGATGATGATCAGGAGAGCATTGTGGGCGCCATCGGAGAGTTTGTGGCGCAGGGTGCGGATCTGGTGCTCTGCACCGGAGGGATGAGCGTGGACCCGGATGACAAGACGCCGGGAGCGATCAAGGCCTTCGGGGCGGACATTGTTTCCTACGGTGCGCCGGTACTGCCGGGGGCGATGTTTTTGGTGTCGTATTATGAGACTGGGGATAAGGTGATTCCCATTCTCGGACTGCCGGGTTGTGTCATGTACGCGAAGCGGACGGTGTTTGATCTGATGCTGCCGCGGATTCTGGCGGGAGAGCGGCTGACGGCTGAGGATATCAGTGCGTATGGGGAGGGGGGCTTATGCCTGAACTGTCCGGTGTGCCATTTCCCGAACTGCGGGTTCGGCAAGTAATGGAAGAAATAATGTAAGAGGAAGATGCGATGGGTGAGTTTACACATTTTGATGAAGAAGGCAACGCCGTTATGGTGGATGTGACGGAGAAAGAGAACACGGAGCGGATCGCGGTTGCAGAGGGCTGCATCAGAGTTAACAGAGAGGTGTTTGACGCCATCAAAAATCATAAGGCGAAAAAGGGAGATGTGCTGGGGACGGCGCGGATCGCGGGAATTATGGCGACGAAGCGGACGGCGGATCTGATCCCTATGTGTCATCCGCTGATGCTGACCAAAGCCACCATTGATTTTACGCTGGAGGAAGAAACGCTGCAGGTGAAGTGTAGGTGCACGGCGAAGCTTGTGGGCAGGACCGGCGTGGAGATGGAGGCGTTGACCGGCGTGAGCGTGGCGCTCCTAACCATTTATGATATGTGCAAAGCCATCGACAAGACCATGGAGATGTCCGACATCCGGTTGGTCGAAAAGTCAGGCGGAAAGAGCGGACATTTCCTGAATCCCAGAGGATGTTAGAAAACATCCCTGGTCAGAAAAATCAGGAAAGAGGAAATCAATAGATGAAAAAATTAGCAGCATTACTTTTAATGGGAACTATGACAATGGGACTTTTTGCGGGGTGCGGTGCAGCGGGCAATGCAGGGCAGGCCGGAAGTGCACAATCCGGCGAGAATGCAGGCGGCGCACAAAGCGAAGCGGCACAGAGCACACAGGCAGACAGTGCGGGGACGTCATCGGAAGCGGCAGCATCTTCTGAAGCGGCTTCACAGGCGGCAGATAACGCGGGTGAGGGTGAGATCGTGGTATTCGCGGCAGCATCCATGACGGAGACATTGACGGAGATCAAATCAATCTATGAGAGCGCACATCCGGGCGTGACCATCACGTATAATTTTGATTCTTCGGGTACTTTGAAAACCCAGATCCAGGAGGGGGCGGATTGTGATCTGTTCATCTCTGCGGGACAGAAGCAGATGAATCAGCTGGATATCAACGCGGACGCTTCTGTCAACACAGAAGGACTGGATTTTGTGGCTGCGGACAGCCGGATCAATCTGTTGGAGAACAAGGTAACATTGTGTGTGCCGGACAGCAATCCCAAGAATATTCAAAGCTTTGATGATCTGAACAAAGCATTTCAGGATGGGAATATCCTGTTCTGTATGGGAAATTCCGACGTGCCTGTAGGGCAGTATACCCAGAAGATCCTGACTTTTTACGGATTGGATGAAGAGTCGTTAGCGAAAGCGGGCAAGATCACTTACGGCACGAATGTGAAAGAGGTGACGACGCAGATTTCTGAGGCCAGTGTGGATGCGGGAGTCATTTACTGCACCGATGCATACAGCGCAGGGCTTAAGGTGGTGGATTCCGCAACCAAGGAAATGTGCGGACAGGTGATCTATCCTGCATCTGTATTAAAGACAGCGAAGAATGCTGAGGCGGCACAGTATTTCCTGGATTATCTGACCACGGATGAAGCTATGGCGGTGTTTGAGAAAGTGGGATTCAGCCCGGTGAAGTGATGACTGTCGCAGCATAAACGATAAATGGCAAAAAGGAAAGTGGCAGAAGAAGATCGGACAGGAGTAGGTTATGGATTGGTACCCCTTGTGGAATTCCCTGCGGATCGCGGGGATCAGTTGTGTGATTGTGTTTTTTCTGGGTATTTTTTTCGCCTACTATGCGGCGAAGCTTCCGAGGGCGGTGAAGGGCATGCTGGATGTGGTGCTCACACTGCCCATGGTGCTTCCGCCCACGGTATGCGGATACTTTTTGTTGCTGTTGTTTGGTGTGAAACGCCCGCTTGGGGTTTTTCTGATGCGGTTCGGGGTTAAATTCGTGATGACATGGTACGGTGGGATCCTGGCGGCGGCGGTTGTGGCATTTCCGTTGATGTACCGGACGGCCAGAGGGGCGTTTGAGAGTTTTGACGAGAATCTTTCTCATGCGGGGAAGACATTGGGGTTGTCCAATACTTATATTTTCTGGAAGATCCGGATGCCTGCGTGTAAGCAGGGAATTCTCGCGGGGACGGTGTTGGCGTTTGCCAGAGCGCTGGGAGAGTATGGTGCCACCAGTATGCTGATCGGTTATACACCGGGAAAGACAGCAACGATCTCCACTACCGTGTATCAGCTGTGGCGGACCAATGATGAGGCCGGCGCATTTACCTGGGTGTTAGTGAATCTGGCGATCAGTACAGTGGTGCTGCTTGCGGTAAATATGCTGGAGAGCAGACAAAAAACAAAGACTTGGTAATGGCGAAAAGAGAGATCAGCAGGGAAAGCATATGAACTTAAGTGTGAAGATCAGGAAAAATTTAGGTGATTTTGTGCTGGATGTGGCGTTTGATACCGGGGAGGGTGTATTGGGGCTCCTCGGTGCATCCGGCTGTGGTAAGAGTATGACGTTAAAGTGCATTGCAGGGATCGAGAAACCGGATGAAGGGCGGATCGTGCTGAATGACAGAGTGCTTTTTGATTCGGAGGCAGGGATCGATGTGCCGCCGCAGAAGCGTGGTGTGGGATATCTGTTTCAGGACTATGCACTTTTTCCCAATATGACCGTGGCACAGAACATTTTGTGCGGTGCGAGGGATAAGGACAAGACTGCGGAGTATATCAGACGATTTGATCTGGTTGGCAAGGAGAAATTATATCCGGCACAGTTGTCCGGCGGGCAGAAACAGCGGGTGGCGTTAGCGCGTATGCTTGCGGCGGAGCCGGAAGTGATCCTGTTGGATGAGCCGTTTACGGCGCTGGACAATTTCCTTAAGGCGCGCATGGAGCGGGAGGTTATGAATGTATTGGACGGGTTTGGGGGACCGGTGGTGTTCGTGTCCCATGACCGGAATGAGAGTTATCGGCTGACCGATACCATTGCGGTGATGGAAAACGGGCATATTGCGGATCTTTCGGAGAAACATGAACTGTTCCGGGCGCCGAAGACCCTGGCGGCGACATTGCTTACCGGGTGTAAGAATGTGACGCGGCTGAAGCTGTTGGAAGGCGGAGATTATATGGCCGTGGATTGGGGAATCCGGCTGCATGCGCCGATAGCGGAGAAAGTTCTGGTGGGGCAGCAGGCAAACAGATCGGAAGATGGAACCGTTTACCGGTATGCAGGCTTTCGGGCGCATTATCTGGTACCGGTGGAGCCGGGGGACAAAGAACGGGTGCAGGGGAAAGAAAACAGTGGAAGCAGTAATTTGTTGACCTGCGATATCCTGCGCGAAGTGGAGGATACGTTTTCCGTTGTGATCCAGTTCTACCAGAAAGGTCTGGCGGAGCGTACGGAGTACTCGCTTTTGACCTATGAAACCGGGAAAGAGGATTGGGCGAGATGGAAGAAGCAGTGCGCAGAGGGAGAGATCATGCTGCGGATCCCGGATGACGCGTTGATCTGGATGAAAGACTGAGGAGATAACGGACATGCAGGATAGCTATGGACGTAAGATAGAATATTTGCGGGTTTCCGTGACAGACCGGTGCAATCTGCGCTGTCAGTACTGTATGCCTCAGGAGGGGATTGAACAGTTTGCACATGCGGATTGTCTGACTTTAGAAGAGATTTACCGCATTGTATCGGTGATGGCAGATATGGGACTTAAGAAGGTGCGGTTTACCGGCGGGGAACCCATGGTGCGTAAGAATCTGGTAAAACTGGTGGGAGATGTGGCAAAGCTGCCGCAGATCGGGACAGTGGCGATGACAACGAACGGCGTGCTGTTTGCGGAGCGGGTAGAAGAATTTGCAGGAGCAGGACTGAATGCGGTAAATATCAGTCTGGATACGCTGGATGCAAAGCGGTTTGCACAGATCACAGGCAGGGATGAATTGGAGAAGGTGCTGTACGCTGTAGAGCAATCGCTGGAACAGGGGCTTAAAGTGCGGATCAATTGTGTGCCGGTGCGGGAATTAAACGGCAGTGCGGATGGTCAGGCGGCAGGTTCCTATCTTTCTGTGGCAGAGCTGGCCAGGCGCTATCCGGTGGATGTGCGGTTTATCGAATTGATGCCCATCGGATGCGGCAGAAAATTTACCGGAATCTCGGGGCAGGAGACTTTGACTGCACTGGAGGCGTGTTATGGGAGCACAGTCGGGATCCAAAAGAGAGATTGGGATGTGCAGAATGAGGAGGCAAAGAACGGTCCTGCACGCTATGTAAGGTTTGAAGGCTTCCGGGGAAGGATCGGTTTCATTGATCCGCTGTCGCATCAGTTTTGTTCTGAGTGTAACCGGCTGCGGTTGACAGTGGACGGAAAGTTAAAGCTGTGTCTGTATTATGCGGACGGCATTGATCTGAAGGGGTTGATACGATCCGGCGCTTCGGACGGAGATCTTCGGAGCGAGATTGAGAGAGCCGTGCGAAATAAACCGAAGGAACACCGATTCCTGCCGGAAGAGGACAGGGGAGGGTTGAAGAAAGAGCTTCAGGATCGCGAGAGCGGGAAAGCCCCCGGGGAGTGTGGCTTTCCGGAAACGCGGCGTATGGTGCAGATCGGCGGATGATAGCGGGGATGCATGGATCGTGGAAGTAATATTGATAAGCATAAAACAACAGTGCATTGTCCGGAGCGCGTAAGGAAGAAGAGAAAGGAAGAAAAAATGAAAAAACAGTGTGTCAGGAGATTATTGCCAATTCTTATGTCAGGAATGATGCTTGCGGCCGCGGGATGCGGACAGGCAGCTGTTCCGGCAGCGGAAAGTCAGTCGCCCCAAAGTCAGACGACAGAAAGCACCGAGGGAAGCAGTCAGTCTGCAGCGCAGCAGGATGCGTCCGCGGAGGCAGCAGCATCCGCAGAGAACGGACAGGAGGCAACCTATCTCGGCGTGGAAAATTATGGCGCAGAAGAGACCAATAAGGATCATAAAGCGGATTTCCGGTATCGGTTTCAGATCGGTACGGACGAGGTGGTACTGTCTGTGGATAACGGCACGAAGGATGAGAATGGCGAGTATGATTATCCGATCCAGAATCTGTTGAAGGAGAATTATACCTATCGGATCACAACAGAGGGGGATCGGGTTGTCTCTGTCGAGGAAGCAGAGCAAAAGGCGCCTGATTTTGCACCGGTTGTTGCTGGTACACCCGGGGAGAAGACCCTTGAGAATTTCCTGAAAACGGCAATGATGCCTGTGGGAAATACGCTTTACATCTATGGAGGCGGCTGGGACTGGCAGGACGTCGGTTCGGCAATACAGACAAGGACACTTGGTGTGTCGCCTGACTGGGTTCGCTTTTTTAACGAGCAGAATGAAAACTATACCTATAAGTCGAAGGACGGCGATGAGGCAAATATGGATCCGGCGCACAGCTATTATCCGTACGGCGGGGATAATGAATATTATTATGCCGGATTGGACTGCTCCGGATATCTGGGGTGGGTGATCTATAACACCTTTGAAACCAGGAGTGGAGAGGATGGCTATGTGGGCGGTTCTACCGGCTTTGCCAAAAAGCTTGCGGATTACGGCTGGGGCACATGGACGCAGAAGATATCCGTGCCGGACGGGACGGAACAAAATGTGATGAAACCGGGGGATATCATGAGTATGAACGGTCATGTGTGGATCTCTCTCGGAACCTGCAGTGACAGGAGCGTGGTGATCGCACATTGTACGCCTTCTGCCAGCAGGACGGGACAGCCGGGAGGCGGTGTGCAGATCGGTGCCATCGGTGCAGACGAAACCTGCGAGGCGTACCGTCTGGCAGAGAAGTATATGTCCACATATTATCCGGAATGGTACAAACGATATGAAGTTTCCCTGAAGGATCCCCAGGCTTATTTCAAGTTTGAAGGGGAAAAGGCGGGACGGTTCACCTGGGATGTATCGGGACAGGGCGAGGGACTTACCGATCCGGCCGGCGTGCAGAATATGCAGCCTGAAGATGTCTTAAAGCAGATTTTCGGGGAATGACAGACAGAAAGAGTATCCGGCAGAAAGAGTGTCCGGCAGAAAAATATTGTGAAATAACAGTAGTCGGGAGGATGAAATGGGCAGAGTAGTTGCAGTGTGTATCAGTGAAAAAAAGGGTACTGCCAAGCAGAATGTGGGGAAAGCTAATTTTATCGAAAACTGGGGTGTGGAAAAGGATGCACATGCCGGAAAATGGCACAGACAGGTGAGTCTGCTTTCCCATGATGAGGTGGAAAAATTCAGAGCGCGCGGTGCGCAGGTGGCAGACGGTGCATTCGGCGAGAATCTGCTGGTGGAAGGGTTTGATTTTAAGAGTTTTCCGGTGGGTACCATTTTTACCTGCAATGATGTGGTATTGGAGATCACACAGATCGGCAAAAAATGTCATTCGGAGTGCGAGATCTTTCATCAGGTGGGAGATTGTATCATGCCCAGAGAGGGCGTGTTTGCCAGAGTGCTTGTGGGTGGAGAGATCAAAGTGGGCGATGAACTGCAGGTGGGAGTAAAGCCTTATCAATTCACGGCGGCCATTGTGACAGCCAGTGACAAGGGGAGTAAGGGCGAGCGCGAGGACAAATCCGGACCGGCGATCCGGGAGTTGATCGAACCGGCGGGGTATCATGTGCGCAGTGAGAGGATTCTGGCAGATGATGAGGAATCCCTGTATCAGGAGCTGGTGCGGCTGGCAGATGAGGAGCAGGTGGATGTGATCTTCACCACTGGAGGCACAGGGCTTTCCCCTAGAGACAATACGCCGGAGGCGACCTTGCGTGCGGCAACGAAGAATGTGCCGGGGATCGCGGAGGCGATCCGTGCATACAGTCTGAAGATCACGCCGCGGGCTATGTTAAGCCGGGCGGTGAGCGTGATGCGGGGGAAAACATTGATCATCAATCTGCCGGGAAGTCCGAAGGCAGTGAAGGAAAGCCTGGAGTATATTTTACCGACGTTGGAGCATGGTCTGGAGATCATGCGGGGCGAAGCGGGAGAGTGTGCGCGATAGCGTGAGGCAATACGCGGGAGATGAGAAGCGCGAGCATTGATGCAGGGAAAGGCGGAGACTTTAGACTATGACCGGAGAGGATACGAGGCAGGTAAATGCGCGGCTTGTGCGGGCGAATGAGGGAGAGAACGGAAGAACGGGATCCGGGCAGACAGAGCACGCTGTAGGAAGACAGCTTTTGCAGGAGCATCACATGGAGATCTATGTCAATGAGAAGCTTGCGGCCAGATTGGTCTGTACGGCGAATGACCTGGAGGATCTGGTGGTGGGGAGGCTGATAACGGAGGGTCTGATCGACAGATTTTCGGACATTGAGCAGATGCATCTGTGCGAGAGCGGAAATCGGGCGAGAGTGTTTCTGAAAGAAACGGTCGAATTTGCCCCGAAAGAGGAAGAGGAACCGACCTGCTGTACGGAGAATCATGTGTATCTCCGGCGGCTAAGCAGTGAAGAGGAGAAGCCGTTAGCGACAGAAGAAAAGGAAAGCGGACCGTGTGGTTCAAACGTCGCAAAACTGACCTGTCGGGCAACGTGGAAGGACGAATGGATCTTCGGTCTGGTAAATGCGTTCGCACAGGACTCAAAGCTGCATAAGAGTACGGGAGGAACGCACAGCTGTATGCTGGCTGTTGAGGATCAGATCCTGTATCAGGCGGAGGATATCGGCAGACATAATGCCTTGGACAAGGCGGTCGGGTATGCGGTGCGGAATCAGCTGGACAGGCAAAAGTGTATTTTGTTTACGACCGGGCGTGTGCCCACCGATATGCTGAAAAAGGTGATCCGGGCCGGGATCCCGATCCTGGTGTCCAAGGCCATTCCGACAGCGGATGCGGTGGAGTTGGCGAAGGCGAACGGTATTGCGCTGATCTGCAGGGCGTGGCCGGACAGCTTTGAAGTATATGCTTAGGGATTGTAGAAAGGAAAAGGAAAGGAAGTCAAAAAAATGGATCGAAGGATTAAGCGTAATCTTGCAGGATGGCTGTGCGTGATCTGTATGTTGGCTGTGGCGGCCTGCGGGAGTGCGCAGACGAAAACGCCGGATACGGAAAGGCAGAGTTTGGGCACGGAAACACAGATGAGTGGTGAAGGTCAGATCAAAGAAGAAGTAAAACAAGCTACGGAAGTGCCGGAGGCAGATACTGTCGCGCAGAAAGCTTCCGTGGAAGCCGGCACGGAGATCCGGGTGGGATCCCTGAAAGGACCTACAACGATGGGGATCGTCAATCTGCGGAAGAAAGCGGAGAACGGGGAAACAGTTGATACGTATTCGTTTACTATGGCGACTGCTGCGGATGAAATATCCGCTAAGCTGGTGTCCGGGGATCTGGATATTGCCCTGATCCCTGCTAATCTGGCAAGTGTGCTTTACCACAAGACGCAGGGTAAGATCCGGGTGGCTGACATTAACACGCTGGGAGTGCTTTATTGTGTCACAACGGATGAAAGTATCCATTCGGTGGAGGATCTGACGGGCAAGACTGTTGTCACGACCGGGCAGGGGACAACTCCGGAGTATGCGCTGCGGACACTTCTGGAACGCAGCGGGATCACAGACTGTACTTTGGAATTCAAATCTGAGGCGACAGAGGTGGCTGCGCTTTTGAAGGAGGGCTCCGCACAGATCGGGGTACTCCCACAGCCTTTTGTCACGGCAGCCATGATGCAGAATGAAGCGCTGCAGTCCGCCTTTTCCCTGAGTGAGGAATGGGACAGGCTGGATGCTGATTCCCATCTTGTGACGGGAGTGACAGTGGTGCGTGCAGAGTTCCTTGAGGAGCATGCGGACGCGGTGGCACGATTTGTGTCAGAGCATGAAGCGAGCGCTGCGCTTGCCAATTCGGATGTGCAGAAGACGGCAGAGCTCGTGGCAGAGTATGGTATCATCGAGAAGGCTCCTGTCGCGGCCAAGGCGATTCCCAACTGTAATATTGTCTGTATTACCGGTGAGGAGATGAAGACAGCTCTGTCGGGGTATCTGGACACTTTGTATGCGCAGGATCCGCAGGCTGTGGGCGGCAGTCTGCCGGGGGATGATTTTTATGTGCAGGAAAGATGAGTAAATGGGAAAAAAGCGGAACGGAGAAAAGAATATAGTGTTGGCGAAAGCGGCAGTGCTTTTGTTTTGGCTGGTGCTGTGGCAGGGGGTATCTGTACTCGTGGACAATGAGATCCTGTTGGTCGGTCCTGTGGAGACTTTGCGTGCTTTGCTCCGTCTGCTTCCGGAATCCCGTTTTTGGGAAGCTGTGGGGGGAACTGCGGTGAAAGTACTGGGGGGATTTGGCCTTGGCGGTCTGTGCGGGATCGTCTGTGCGGGAATGGGGTATCGTTTTCGGCTGGTGCGGGAGATATTGTCCCCTTTTTTATCTGCGGTCCGTTCCATCCCCATTGTGAGCTTTGTGATCCTTCTCCTGATCTGGCAGGGGAGCGGCAGGATTTCTTTTTTTATCAGCCTGTTGGTGGTTTTTCCCATTCTCTATGGGAATACGTTAAACGGACTGCTGGGCATGCCGAAGGAATTGGTGCAGGCGGCAAAGCTCTTGCAGGTAAGTCTGCCGAAACGGATCTTCGGCATTTACCTGCCGGAGATCTATCCGGAGATGAAAAGCGGCCTGGAGCTTGCGATCGGCATGGGATTTAAAAGCGGCATTGCTGCAGAGGTGATCGGACAGCCGGTGGGGAGTGTCGGCAATGCGCTTTATCAGGCCAAGATCTTCTTGCAGACGGATGAGGTGTTTGCATATACGCTTACGGCAATCTGTGCGGCCTGGCTGGCGGAGAAGCTTCTGGTGTTTTTGTGGAGCCGTTTCTGGGGCAGAAGAGACGGGGCGGACGGCTCGAAACAGGACGGATAACAGCTGCATTGCGGTTTCACGGAAGATATGATAAAATAAAACATGCAAAAGAAAAACAAGCGGCTGCGAAGCAGCGGGCTTTCGAGTTTACATGAAATTGCTTCGCAATTTCAGATGCGCAAAGGGCATGCGCGAAAAGATGATAAAATGACCTTAAACTTCGTTCATGGAGGTGACACGGTTCATGGCAAGAGAGATAGCGATCGGCGTTCAGGACTTTGGCAATTTGATCGAGAACCATTATTTTTATATTGATAAAACTGCATTTATCAGAGAATGGTGGAATTCCGGGGATGCGGTCACTCTGATCACGCGCCCGCGCAGATTTGGCAAAACGCTGAACATGAGCATGCTGGAATGCTTTTTCTCCAACAAATATGAGGGAAGGTCTGATCTGTTCGAAGGGCTGAATGTGTGGAAGGATGAGAAATTCCGGGAGTTGCAGGGAACCTATCCGGTCATCTTTCTGTCCTTTGCCGGGGTGAAGCAGACGACCTATGAGAAAACAAGAAGTCTTATCAATGAACTGATCACAAAGCTGTTTATCCGGTATGAGTGGATCCTTAAAGATGATCGCTTCACGGAGAAAGACAGGGAGTTTTACGGGCAGATATCGAGAGATATGGATGATGCTGTTGCTGCTTTATCCATCAATACGCTTTGCGGGTGGCTTTATCAGTATTATGGGAAAAAGTGCATTGTGCTGTTGGACGAGTATGACACGCCCATGCAGGAAGCCTATATAAACGGCTTCTGGGATGAACTGGTGGCCTATACGAGAGCGCTGATAAACAAAGCATTCAAGACGAATCCGTCCCTGTAACGGGCGGTCATGACCGGGATCACAAGGGTCAGCAAAGAGTCAATCTTCTCCGATCTGAATA
>ODAI012959079.1_pt1 | contig 13376 bp, 8 predicted proteins | sample 1539321 | NCBI WGS metagenome assembly ODAI01 (sample SAMN02144231, study PRJEB22623) | gut metagenome | biome: sheep rumen | host: Ovis aries | place: New Zealand
CAGCGATGCCAGGAACCGCCGCAGCTGCCCCTGACATGCCCTCGCTTCGGAGATGAACCGCTCCCGTGTCATTCTTTATTTCTCGCCCAGAATCTGTTTTTCCTCGGACACAATCTCTTTAGCCATGAGCTTCTTACCGGTGCAGTAAACGATGAAGAGTGCAATGCCTATGGCCAGAAGGACACCTCCGAGCAAGATCAGTATAGGAGCTGGACTCTCGTAGAAATTCCATTGTCCAGGCCAATCCGGAATAACAGCGATCAAGATGAGGGCAAGTCCAAGCACACCAGTCACACAAGCACCGGTCAAACGACCCAGCAGGCGCTCCTTAATAGTCTTGCTCTCGCTTTGGCTTTTGAAAAAGTCTGAGTCAATCTTTGCTCCGTTGTCAAGGGCCTTCAGCATAATCTCGGCCTTACGGTTCGTCTCATTCTGCTTCACCCGGCCAATCAGCCAGATTATCAGTGAGGGTAAAACGACGCAGATGCAGATGGGAATTAAAGCATCAAAGAAATGATTCCAAAAGTAATTCATTGTATCAATGTTTTTATGTTCAACTAAGTCCGCTTCCGGGACGGTTACATTACTATAACGCAAAAGCCGTCCGAAAGGTTGGAAAATATCGCAATAATTTTCAGATAACAAAAGATGGAACGGAGGAGTGAAAGGTTTACCTGACTGCAACTGTATTCAAGCAACTTGAAATGTGACGATAACCTGCATAATGTCACACTTTTTGTCACACTAGATACGAAAAATCCCCCTCAGACTAATCTGAGAGGGATTTTTGTGGAGCATAGGAGGGTCGAACTCCCGACCTCTAGATTGCGAACCTAGCGCTCTGCCAACTGAGCTAATGCCCCGGATTGCGATTGCAAAGATACATTTATTTTTTAATTTTGTGTTGCTAACCAATCCCTTTTTCTCCGATGAGGCATTTTGCGTATATCCTGACGACTGTCTCCATGCTTGCCGGCACGATAGCATGCACCGCTCCGAAGCCCAACGGCCATGCCTTGGGAGATACCGGCGACGGCCATTATCTCAATCCCATCCTCGCTGCCGACTATTCCGACCCCGATGCCATCCGCGTAGGCGACACTTACTACATGGTCGCTTCGGATTTTCACTATCTCGGCATGCAGGTCCTTGAGTCCAAGGACCTTGTGAACTGGAGGCTCATCTCCCAGATATATGACCGCTTCGACCTTCCGGGGTGGGATGCCATGATGCATTATGCCGGAGGTTCCTGGGCGCCGAGCATCCGGTATCACGATGGGAAGTTCTGGGTGTACTTCTGCACCCCGGACGAAGGCCTGTTCATGAGTACCGCCGAGGATCCTGCCGGTCCCTGGAGCCCTCTGCACTGCGTCAAGGCCGTCCCCAAATGGGAGGATCCCTGCCCCTTCTGGGATGAGGACGGCACGGCATATCTCGGCCACAGCGTCCACGGCGCCGGCCCCATCATCCTCCACCGCATGTCCGCGGACGGAAAGCAGCTGCTGGATGAGGGCGTGACCATCTACGAGGGGCCTGTCGCCGAAGGGACTAAGTTCCACAAGATAGGGGAGTATTACTACCTTAGCATCCCAGAGGGCGGTGTCGAGACGGGATGGCAGACAGCCCTTCGAGCCAAGGATATTTACGGCCCGTACGAGAGGAAGGTCGTCCTCGAGACCGGCTCCACCGACATCAACGGCCCTCATCAGGGAGCCATCGTCGACGCTCCTGACGGTACGTGGTGGTTCCTTCATTTCCAGTACCTGAATCCTCTCGGAAGGGTTGTCCATCTTCAGCCCATGCGCTGGGAGGACGGCTGGCCGGTGATCGGCGAGGACTACGACGGGAACGGAGTGGGCGAGCCAGTGAAGGGCTGGGAGAAGCCCAGGGCCAAGAGGTCCAGGGATATCTTCGTGCCCGCCTCCTCGGATGATTTCTCTGCATCGAAGCTTGGCCTGCAGTGGCAGTTCAACCATAATCCCGTGGACGGGGCATGGGGGCTCGAGGATGGTCGCCTGAGGCTGGACGCCCAGCCTGCACCCTTCTTCCTCTTTGCGCGCAATACCCTGACTCAGAAAGTAATGGGATTCAGCGGCAGCTATACGGTCAGGATGGACTGCTCCGGGCTCAAGGATGGACAATATGCCGGCCTTGCGTGCATGGGACAGACAAGCTATACGCTCGGAGTCCGTCAGCAGGACGGGGCAAAGGAACTGTATCTCCAGGCTTTCGGCGCTCCGACTGACGTGCTTCCTTTCAGCGGAGAGGAAGTCTGGCTGCGCTTCAGCTTCGACATCAAAGACAATAACTTCCGTTTCGCGTACAGCGAAGACGGAACATCATTCAAGGACTTCGGCGAGCCATTCAAGATGCGCTTCGGATTCTGGAAAGGCGTGCGCGCCGGTCTGTACACCTATATGCTGGTTGACATGCCGGGCACGGCCGTATCGGAAACGGAGCCAGCTCCGAAGGAGGCCGGCTCCGCATATTTCGACGATTTTGTCTGGGAGAGGAAGGACTAGTCCATCGGGAACTTCATGCCCCAGTCCTGCCTCAGGGCATCCATCTGCTCCATGACGGCGACGGTTTCGGCGTGTGGGATGTAAGGCGACTCCTTCAGGCCGTGCTCCAGGGCCTCCTTGCAGGCGAGCACCTGGTATTCGTATCCGGTGACCTGGCTTTCAGGCTGGTAATACTCCTCGACAAGCTTATAGTCCTTGTAGACCTTGACGGCCTCGGGACAGTTGATGTTCTCGACCACGATATAGCCGTTGTCGCAGACGATTAGCCCTTCGCGGTTGCAGCGTCCGTAAGCGCTGGATACCAGGCTGGCCATGCGCCCGTCGGCATACTTGAAGGTGATGTTCTCGTACATGTCCGTTCCGGTCTCCCCGATGACGTACGAAGAGTCCACAGAGGCGATATCCCCTCCGAAATACATCCTGGCGAAGTGGATGCAGTAGACTCCGAGATCCAGCAGCGCCCCTCCGCAGAGGTCAGGACGCAGGATCCTCTCCTTCTGCTCCATGGAGTAGCACAGGCTCGCATGCAGCATTCTGGGCCTTCCGAGACGCCCGCTGTCGAGGATTTCCTTGACCTTCAGCGAAAGCGGCATGTACCGCGTCCAGATGGCTTCCGTAATGAATACTCCGCGGCTTTCGGCCAGGGCGATCAGGTCCCTGGCCTCGCGGGCATTGGCCGTGAAGGCCTTCTCGCAGAGCACGGCCTTCCCGGCCTCGATGGCGAGGCGGGCATGGGCATAATGGTGCGAGTGGGGGGTGGCGACGTAGACGAGGTTCACCGCAGGGTCGGCCAGCATGGCCTCGTAACTGCCGTAAGCACACGGGATATTCCAGCGCGCTGCAAAGTCGCGGGACTTGGAAAGGTCGCGCGAGGATATTGCGTACAGACAGACGTCGGGGTGATTGAGCCCCGTCAGGGTTTCTGCCATCTTCCCGGCAATCCAGCCGGCTCCGATGATTCCGAGATTGATTTTCATAGCATTACAAATTTAGTGATAATATCCGGAAAATGACTAAATTTGCGGTTGATTTGTTTTGACCTTTATGACAGCATTATTGCTATTCCTTTTCGGTGCCATGTCCATCTCGTTCCTCTGCTCCATCCTCGAGGCGAGTCTCATGTCCACGCCGATCTCATCTGTCACCATGCGCGAGGAGGAGGGGTACAAGCCCGCCAGCCGTTTCAAGCAGTATAAGCAGGACAGTTCCAGGCCCATCGCCGCGATCCTCTCGCTCAATACCATAGCCAACACCATCGGCGCGGCCGGTGTGGGCCAGCAGGCCAACATCATCTTCGGCTCGCACTGGTTCGGCCTCGTCAGCGCCATCACCACCATCCTCATCCTCGTCTTCTCGGAGATTATCCCCAAGACCATCGGCACCACTCGCTGGAAGTCCCTTATGGGCTTCACCACGGCCTGCATCAGTGCCCTCATCTTCATCATGTATCCCATCGTCGTGGCCGTCGAATGGCTCCAGAAGCACATTTCTCCCAAGGACATGACCGACACCTCCGTCTCTCGTGACGAAGTGAGCGCCATGGCCAATGTCGCCGAGGAGGAGGGCGACCTCGAGGAGGATGAGAACGCCATCATCCAGAACCTCATCAACATGGATGACATCACCGCTGCGGACGTCATGACTCCGCGCGTGGTCGCACACATCGCTCCCGAACGGATGACCATCAAGTCCTTCTACCGCGACAAGCGTTTCCTGCACCACAGCCGCATCCCCGTGTTCGCCGACAACGACGAGTATATCACCGGCTACATCCTCCGCATGGAGGCCCTGCAGCTGATGGCCGAGGACAAGTATGACGTCACCCTCGGCGAGATCAAGCGCGAGATCGCCAGCTTCAACGAGGAGACGCCCCTCGACGAGATCTGGGACGAGATGCTCCGCAAGGACGAGCAGATCTCGGTCATCATCAACGAATACGGCAGCTTCCAGGGCATCCTCACCCTCGAGGATGTCATCGAGACGCTCCTCGGCAGCGAGATCGTGGACGAGTACGACACCGTGCGCGACATGCAGCAGCTCGCCATGGAGAAATGGAAAAAAAGACGCGACTCCCTGTCGCGTCCTTCAGTGTCAAGCGAAACTCCGCCGCCCTCAGCGGCCCAGTAGATAAGCCTTGAAAGCGTCGTAATCCTTCGGGAGGGCGACGCTTTTCTTTTCTCCCTTCATGAAGGCCTGGAGCTTGGCGGGGATCTCAACCTGCTCGCCGATGATGCCCTCGACGGTGTCCTTGAACTTGGCGGGGTGGGCGGTTTCGCAGAAGAGGCCGGTCTCGCCAGGCTGAAGCCCTTCGGAGAGGGCCCTGTATCCGCAGGCTCCGTGCGGGTCGCAGAGATATCCGGTCCGGGAGAATGCATCGCGGATGGTTTCCGCTATCTCTTCGTCGCTGTAAGTCGTGCCGGAGATATCCTTGCGGATGGCGTCCCAGCTGTGGCCGTAAAGGTCGAAGATGCGGGCGGAATTGCTGGGATCGCCCACGTCCATGGCATTGGCGATGGTGGGGACCGACGGGCGGGGGGAGTATACTCCTGTGCGGAGATAATCGTAGAATACGTCGTTGGCGTTGTTGGCGGCGATGAAACGCCGTACCGGCAGGCCCATGCGTTTCGCGAAAAGCCCTGCGCAGATGTTGCCGAAATTGCCGGAAGGGGTACAGACGACGAGATTGTCGGCGAGTCCCATCCGCTTCATCTGGGCGTATCCCCAGAAATAGTAGAAGGACTGCGGCAGGAAGCGCGCGACGTTGATGCTGTTGGCCGAAGTGAGCTTCATGGCGGAATTGAGCTCCCCATCCATGAAAGCGCTCGTGACCAGTGCCTGGCAGTCGTCGAAGACGCCGTCGACCTCAAGTGCGGTGATGTTCTGCCCGAGAGTCGTGAACTGGCATTCCTGGATGGGGCTGACCTTGCCCTTGGGATACAGGACATACACGTGTATGCCTTCGACTCCGAGGAATCCGTTGGCTACCGCACTGCCGGTGTCGCCTGAAGTCGCGACCAGCACGTTGAGACGCTCTCCCTGGCGGAAATGCCCGAGCAGGCGCGCCATGAAGCGTGCGCCGACGTCCTTGAATGCAAGGGTGGGTCCGTGGAACAGCTCCAGGGCGTAGATGTTGTCTTCAACCTTGACCGCGGGGCAGTCGAAGGACAGGGTGTCGCAGACGATACGGCTCAGCTCGCCCCTGTCGATGTCCTCGCCGAAGAATGCCTCCGCTACTGCGCAGGCAACTTCATGGAAATCCATGTCCTGTATATTCTCGAAGAAAGCGTCCGGGAGCCTTTGGATGCGCTCGGGCATATAGAGCCCGCGATCCTCGGCGAGGCCCTTGACGACAGCCTTTTCGAGGGTGGCCAGAGGGGCTTTGCCGCCAGTGCTGTAGTACATCATTGTGCGAGGAGTTTTGCGCCCTTGTTGGTGACTTTGACGACGTAGACCTCGCAGCTGATGCCGCGCGAGGCGAAATGCTCCTTCATGATCTCGCCGGCCTTGTGCGCGATCTCGCGCTTGTCGGAAAGGGAGAACACGGAAGGACCGGATCCGGAAATGTTCAAGGCCATGGAGCCGGAATCGAGGATCTTCTCCCTGAGCTCGTCGAAGCCGGGGATGAACTGCTTGCGGTAAGGCTCGGCTACGGCGTCGTGCATGGCGCGGCCCACGAGGCCGATATTGCCGGAATAAAGTCCGGCGATGAGCCCGCCGACATTGCCCCACTGACTGATGGCGTCGTGCATGGGTACGGCCTTGGGCAGTATGCTGCGGGCGGCCTTGGTGGAGACCATGATCTTGGGGTGGACGACAGCGCAGTAGAAATTGCCGGGGATGGGGAGCTGGATGATGTCCAGGGGCTCGTATCCGCGGATGAGGATGATGCCGCCGAGAAGGGCGGGGGCGGCGTTGTCGGCATGATAGCCGCCGCTGGCGAGGTTCTCACCTTCCATGGCGCAGACGACCATCTCCTCGTCGGAGAGGGGACAGTCGAACAGCTCGTTCATGCCGTATGCAGCGGCGGCGCTGGAAGCCGCACTGGAGCCGATGCCCGATCCGGGATATATCTTCTGGCAGACCGTGACGTCTATCTGCGCTTTGTTCCCCGTCATCTCCAGGAACTTGCGGATGACTGGCGTGATGACGTTGTCCTCTATGTCCTCGGGGAGGGGGACGTCGGTGTGGTTGGTTATGGTGATGCCGTCGCCTTCCGAGGCGGTCATCTCGAGGATGTCACCGACCTCGTCGAGTGCGAGACCCATTATGTCGAAGCCGCATCCGAGGTTGGCGATGGATGCCGGCGCGAATACCCTGACTTTTTTCATGGCTTATACGTTTGCGACGCTCATGATGTCGGCGAACACTCCGGCCGCGGTGACGCTTGCGCCGGCGCCGTAGCCCTGGATGAGCATCGGGTGCTTGTTGTATCTTTCTGTGGTGAGGAGGATTATGTTGTTGGAACCCTCCAGCTCGTAGAGCGACGAGCGCTGGCCGAACTCGCACAGGGAGACGGTGTACTTGCCGTCCTCCATGCGGGCTACGACGCGCCAGTGCTTGTTCTCGGCGGCGAGCTTGCGGCGGCGCTCCTCGAAGTCGGCGTCCAGCTCGGGAAGGCGTTTCCAAAACTCATCGAGGCTGCAGCTGAAGAACTCGGCGGGGATGAGGTCTTCGGCCACGACGTCTTCCTGGTTGACCTTGTATCCTGCCTCGCGGGCGAGGATGACGAGCTTGCGGATGACGTCCTTTCCGGAGAGGTCAATGCGCGGGTCGGGCTCGGCAAAGCCCTGCTCCTTGGCCATCCTGACGGTTTCACTGAAAGGTACGGTCTCGGAGAGCGTGTTGAAGATAAAGTTGAGAGTACCACTCACAACCGCTTCTATCTTAAGGATCTTGTCGCCGCTGTTGCGCAGCGCGTTGATGGTGTTGATGACCGGCAGGCCGGCTCCGACGTTGGTCTCGAAGAGGAACTTCACTCCGCGCTTGAGGGCGAGGGCTTTCAGGGCTGCGTAGTTGGAGTAGTCTGAGGATGCCGCCACCTTGTTGGCGGCGACCACGGAGATGCCGTGCTCGAAGAAATCCTTGTACAGGTCGGCGACTTCAGCGCTGGCGGTGCAGTCCACGAACACAGAGTTGAAAATGTTCATGCCGATGACTTCGTCGCGCAGGCCGGCGATGCCGAGAGGCTTGCCGGCATCGAGCGCCTCTCGCCAGCCGGAGGGGGCTATGCCTTCGCGGTCGAAGATGCCCTTGGTGCTGCGGGCGATGCCCACGACGTTGATCTTGAGGTTGTTCTCCTTCTTGAGCTTTTCCTGCTGGGAGGCGATCTGCTCCAGGAGGTTTCCGCCCACTGTGCCTATGCCGCAGATGAAGACGTTGAGTTCCTGGTACTCGGACAGGAAGAAGCTGTCGTGGATGACGTTGAGCGACTTGCGGAGGTACTTGCGGTCCACGACGAACGAGATGTTGTGCTCTTCCGTTCCCTGGGCGCAGGCGATGATGCTGATGCCGTTGCGGCCCAGTACGCTGAAGAGCTTGCCGGCTATGCCGGCGTTGTTCTTCATGTTCTCGCCGACGATGGCGACGGTGGCCAGGCCCTTCATCAGCTGGACGGGGTCCATGGAGCCTTCGGAGATCTCGTGCTCGAACTCGCGGCTCAGGAGCGCGCAGGCCTTGTCAGCCTGGGAGGCGCTGACTCCCAGGGAGATATGAGTCTCCGAGGAGGACTGGCTCACGAGGAATACGCTTATGAAATTGTCCGCGAGGACGCGGAAGATGCGGCTGTTGACGCCGATGATGCCGGCCATGGAGGTACCTGCCACTGTGATCAGGCAGCTGTCGTCGATCGAGGAGATACCGGTGACGGCGCGTCCGTCCTTGCGGCTGTGCTTGCGGATGACCGTGCCCTTGGCATCGGGGTTGAAGGTGTTCTTTATGAGGACGGGGATGTCCTTGGAGCTGACGGGGTAGATAGCCGGCGGGTAGATGACCTTGGCGCCGAAGTTACAGAGTTCCATGGCGTCGGAGAAGCTCAGCTCGTCGATGACGTAGGAGGTTTTGATGACGCGCGGGTCGGCGGTCATGAAGCCGTCCACGTCGGTCCAGATCTCGAGGCATTCGGCGTTGAGGGCCGCTGCGATGACGCTGGCGGTATAGTCGGAGCCGCCGCGGCCGAGATTGGTGATCTCGCCGGTGCGCGAGTCGGTGGAAATGAAGCCGGGGACTATGGCGACTTCGTTCCTTCCTTCAATGCCGGAGAACTTGCGCCTCACCAGATCCTCGGTCACTTCAGAGTCGAGGACGTTCTTGCCCTCGATGACGGTGGACTTGATGAACTCCAGCGAGTCGTAGAGGAAAGATCCGGGGATGAGCGCGCTCACGATCATGGCGGAAATGCGCTCGCCGTAGCTCACGATCTGGCATGCGGTCTTGTCAGGCAGGACACGCAGGGTATAGACACCCTCATAAAGGGCCCGGAGGGTCTCGAGCCTGGCTTCGATGGCTTCTGTCAGACGCGTTCGGGCGTCGGAGGGCTCGAAGACGGCCTCGACAAGGTCGAGGTGGCGCCTGCGGATCCTCTCGTAAGAGGCGCGGAAGTTCTGGTCCCCGCGCTCTGCAAGGGCGGAAGTGTCGAGGAGCAAGTCGGTGACTCCGCCGAGGGCGGACACGACGACGATCACGCTTTCCTGGCGTGAGGAAACGATCTGTTTGACATGGAGGATGGACTCGGGTGAGCCTACGGAAGTACCACCGAATTTAAGGATGTTCATATCTGCTACTAACTAAAACCGTGTCAAGATATGAAATAATTTTAATATATCCAAATCAAGAGCGGGCCAGATGGCTCAGAAAGAGCTTTTTCTCCTCTTCGGAGAAGCCCCGGCGCGCGGCGTAAGCGTCCAGTGCGGCGGGATCGACATGGCGGATGTCGTGGTATGCCGCGTCGCGGTGGGCGATGAGCAGACCGCAGATGCTGGCTTCCGGGATCATGGCGCAGGAGTCGGTGAGGGTGATGCCCATGTCTGGAAGCGCAGCGAGGACGTCGCGCTTGAGGCTGTGGTCCGGGCAGCAGGCATAGCCTATACCCGGGCGTATGAGCCTCAAGCCTTCCGGGAGCGAGGCCTGCCACTGATGGCCGAGATACTCCGAGGCAGCCTCGGCCAGAGTCACGCGCACGGCGTGGCCGACGAAGTCGCCCTGTGCCCCGGCGTCCACCCTGACGGCGAAGAGCCCGAGCTGTGCGCCGCCTTCGGTGGGGAAGAAGTCCGAGAGGGAATGGGTATCGCGCAGCATCGGCAGGCGAAGGCTTCCGTCAAGCGCTACGATGTCGTCGCCGTCCCGGCGGCAATCGATAAAACGTGCGCAGACAACCGCCTCCGGCTTCTGCGCGCCGATGATGGAAAGCGCTTCATGCTCCAGGTCAGACGAAGCCTTGCAACCGTCTTGTCCCAAGCATTTTAGTCCGCATATTCCGAAGAACATCCTCCAGTCGAAGAACGGCCTTAGCTCCTGCCATCCCAGACGCCTGACGGGGATGTCCTCGAAATGCCCGCAGGGTAGGGCGTTTTCGGGGCTACCCTGCGGGTGTTTGCCCGCAGGGTCGGCGGTTTCGGGGGGTACCCTGCGGGCATCTTCCCTCTGGGTACGGGCCCCGGGGGCGGCCCCTGCGGCGCGCAGGGCCCGCAGGCGCTCCTGCTGCGCGGCCTCGGCCGCCATGAACCCTGCCGGGTCCTGCATGTACCTCTTGGCCATTACGGCCGACGCGGATGCGTCCGGGCCGTAATGGACGTTGGGGGACAGCGGCGCGAGCTTGACGGCGGTATGGGCGGCCGAGGCCGCCGCGCCGCCCACGAACAGCGGCACGTCCATCCCGCGTGCGCTCATCTCGCGGCAGATCTCCTCCATGCGGTGCAGCGAAGGGGTGATCAGGCCGCTGACGCCGATGATGTCCGCGCCGATCTCAACGGCCTTGTCGAGAAGGGTGGAAGCCGGCACCATCACTCCCAGGTCGGTCACTTCGAACCCGCTGCATGTAAGGACTATGGCGGTTATGTTCTTGCCGATGTCATGGACGTCGCCCTGTACGGTGGCGATCAGGAATTTAGGCTTGTCCGAAGATGATCCGTCACGCTCCATGAACGGCTCGAGCACGGCTACGGCCTCCCGCATCACGCGGGCGGACTTTACAACCTGAGGCAGGAACATCCTTCCGTCCCCGAACAGTTCGCCGACCTTTTCCATGCCGGACATGAGCGGACCTTCGATGACTGCGACGGCGCTTCCGAGCTTTTCCAAGCATTCCAGCGTGTCTTCCTTCAGGTTCTGGGACAATCCCTTGACAAGTGCGGTCTTGAGCCTTTCTTCAGGATCGGCATCCTTCTGCTCCACGGCCTGGGCGGCCGGTCTCTCGCCGGAGGAAACCATCGACGATGCGAGTGAGACCAGTCTCGATGTCGCATCCTTGTCGGTATCGAAGACCACGTCCTCGACCGCCTGCCGGAGCCCGGGCTCGATGTCGTCGTAGATCTGCAGCATCTGCGGATTGACGATGGCCATGTCAAGCCCGGCCTTGACGGCATGGTACAGGAACACGGAGTGCATGGCCTCGCGCACGGGATTGTTGCCCCTGAATGCAAACGAGAGATTGGAGATGCCTCCGGAAGTCAATGCCCCCGGGAGATTGCCCTTTATCCAGCGGACCGCCTCGATGAAATCTACTCCGAACCTGGCGTGCTCGTCGATGCCCGTTCCGATCGAGAGGACGTTCACGTCGAAGACTATGTCCAGGGGAGGGATGCCGGCTGCCGTGAGCAGACGGTAGCTGCGCTCGCAGATCTGTGTCTTGCGGGCAAAAGTGACTGCCTGACCCTCCTCGTCGAAAGCCATTACGACCATCGCCCCGCCTAAGGCGTGGATCGTACGGGCCTTGCGGACGAACTCCTCCTCGCCCTCCTTGAGGGAGATAGAGTTCACGATGCATTTGCCCGGAGTGTTCTTCAGACCCTCGAGGATGGTGTCCCAGTGCGAGGAGTCTATCATGACGGCTGCCCTGGCGATGGCTGGCTCTCCGGAGATATGGCGCAGGAACGTGCGCATTTTCTCGGAACTGTCCACCATGGGGTCGTCCATGTTGATGTCTATTACGGAAGCTCCGCCCTCGATCTGCGCTGCGGCTATCCCGAGCGCCTCGTCGTAGTTGTCCTCTGCGACGAGCCTTGCGAACTTGCGCGAGCCCGCCACGTTGGTGCGTTCGCCGATGTTGGTGAAGTTGCGGCTGCGGTCGATAGGGAAGGCTTCGAGCCCGCTGACGGTAAGTCTCTCACGGGGAGTCCACCTGCGGGGCTTAAGGCCCTTCACGGCCCCTGCTATGGCTTTGATGTGCTCCGGCGTAGTGCCGCAGCAGCCGCCCACGATGTTCAGGAGGCCTCGCTCGGCCAGGCCGCGGATGACAGCTGCCATGGCGTCAGGGGAGTCGTTGTAGCGGCCAAGCTCGTCGGGGATGCCGGCGTTGGGGTAGAAACTCACCGCGTGGCCGGCAAAGCCGGCGGTCTCGGAGACGAGCGGGGCCATCATCCCGGCGCCGAGGGCGCAGTTGATGCCGAAGGCGCAGAGCGTGGCCGCATGCCCCACGGCCCTGTAGAACGCTCCCAGCGTCTGCCCGGTCGGGGTCCTGCCGCTGCGGTCGGACACCGTAGCCGAAACTATGAGGGGCAGGGGATTGCCTAGAAGGTCCAGGGCATAGATGGCGGCCTTGGCGTTAAGGGCATCGAAACAGGTCTCGAGGAGGATGAGGTCCGCTCCTCCGCGCACCAGAGCCTCAATCTCTTCCTTGTAAGCCTCGACGAAATCGTCGAATCCATACTGGCGGAAGGCAGGGTCGGAGGCGTCGGAAGCGAGCGTAAGGGACTTGCCGGTGGGGCCGACGCTGCCGGCGACATAGACCTTGCGGCCGGCTGCGTCGGCCACTTGCCGGGCCCGTGCCGCAGCCTCGTACGCGAGGTCTGCGGCCTGGCCGGCCTGGCCTTGTTCCGATAGCGATATGCGGTTGGCGTTGAAGCTGTTGGTAGTGATGATATCAGCTCCTGCTTCAACATAGGCGCGCAGTGCATCCTGCTCGTCCATCCCTTGCTGGAGCAGGGTACCCATGGCACCGTCCAGCACGAGGATACGCTCCTGTATGTCCTCGAAAATACCCATCAGAAATGCCTCCTCAGTATCTCGATGGTATTGTCAGGCCTTCCCATCGTATAGAAATGCACTGCCGGGACCCCGTTCCTCAGCAGGTCTTCGCACTGGGCGGAACACCACTCAAGACCTATCCTGTAGCATGCGTCCTTGTCGTCGGCATGGCTGCGCAGCTCCTTGACGAGAGGCTGCGGGATATCCAGCGAGAAGAGGTCGGGGATGGATTCCAGCTGCCTAGCGCTGGACAGGGGCTTGAGGCCCGGGATGATGGGGACATCGATGCCGGCGAAGCGGCACCGGTCGCGGAATTCGTAGAAATGCGCGTTGTCGAAGAACATCTGGGTGATGATGAAGTCGGCCCCGGCCTCGACCTTGTGCTTGAGGTTGGCGATGTCGGCCTCCATGTTGGGGGCTTCGAAGTGCTTTTCGGGATATCCTCCGACCCCTATGCAGAAGTCGGTGCCGTTAAGGCGGTCGAACCCGCGCACTGCGGCGACGAGCTCGCTGGCATAGCGGTAGCCGCCGGGCTCGGGAGTGAAGCGCTTCTCGCCCAGGAGGCTGTCACCGCGCAGCGCCATGATATTCTCTATGCCGAGGAACTTGAAGTCGCTCAGAAGATTGCCGATATGGTCGGCGGTGGCGCCGCCGCAGATGAGGTGCGGGACGACC
>ODAI012995715.1_pt1 | contig 13376 bp, 9 predicted proteins | sample 1539321 | NCBI WGS metagenome assembly ODAI01 (sample SAMN02144231, study PRJEB22623) | gut metagenome | biome: sheep rumen | host: Ovis aries | place: New Zealand
ACTGCGTAAACTCGAGAAAAACAAGACAGTCAGGTAAAGTTATAAATGCATATTATAACGATAAAGATGTTGAAAAAGACGGAAAGGATATCATCGTAAACATCAGCCTGCGCTTTATGAAGGCTTTTTATCCCGGAATCGAAACCGTATCATACGAAGACAGGGATTATTATCTCTTCAAAAGAATGTATCTTTCGTCCGATACTGGCCTGCCGGTCTTAAAGGTGACAGATTTTTCCCGCGTTTACGACAATGGCGGAAGAGCGGTAAGCGGAGAGACAGCAGAAAGGGTTAAAAGCAAATACAGGCTGTTATCGATGATATAGCGTGGCATAATGGGAATAAAAGAAGAAATAGGAAACGGTCTGCTGGGCTTTAAAATGGGGATGCTTGGGAGAATGCCTTTTTACGGCGATATAATGATGTACATTCCCGTGTTTGAGGATCATACGATAAAAACGGCATGTACGGACGGCTCGCAGATAAAGTATAATCCGGATTTTTTTGCCCTGCTTTCGGAGGGCGAGAGAAATTATGTTTATATGCATGAGGTGCTCCATATCCTTTTCCTTCACTGGAAAAGATGGGGCAAAAGGGACAGGTATCTGTGGAATATAGCCTGCGATTACGTTGTAAACGGTACGCTTGACAATATGGCAGAGAGTATCCGTGACAAAAATATCGTATTTGAAAAGCCTCAGGGTTTATGCTGCATTCATGGAATATATGACGGCACAAGCGCCGAAGAGTACTATGAGTGGCTTCTTAAATCAAAAAACAATGCGGCGAAACCGTTAATGATACAGGATATTTCGGGTGAGGATTTCGAAGATGGAATCGACGATGAAGCCAAAGACTGTGAAGAAAGCGAGAAGGAGGAAAGAGTAAAGGAACTGATAAAAAAAGCGATTGAAGCTTCGGCCAAAACTGCGGACACTGAAAGCATGAAAGGTATCCCCGGATCTTTTTTCAGGCTGGTTGAAACAAAGAGGCTGCCGTGGTACAGACTGCTCAGGGATTTTATGACCGAAAGAATAGAGGATGCCTCGTATTATACACCGGAGAGAAAGTATATACATATGGGACTGATTCTGCCCGGCGAATCGAAGTCGGATGAGGAGCTTAAGGAAGTCTGGGCATTTCTTGATACTTCGAGCTCCATAGGCGACAAGGATATGGACGCGTTTATTACCCAGCTTTACCGGATAGCAAAGGAGTTTCACTGCAATTACAACATTGCCTTCTGGGATACGGCAGTCAGGGAGGTTCACAGGAATGTGCAGGATAAGGAAAAGCTGCTCGGGCTAAGAAGAAAATTCTACGGCGGAACGGTTATTGACTGTGTTTATGAATATCTGAAAACGCAGAAGATCGATCCGGAAGCAATGATAATCTTAAGCGACGGTTTTTTCGGCAGGCCGAAGGCAGATACGGAGGCCTACAGGAAAAAGACCATACTGGTCCTGACCGAAAAAGGCGACAGGAGCATAGGCAAAGTTAATTCAATCGGAAAGCTGGCGAGGTTATAGCATGAATATCAGGGAATTTAAGGAATGTGTCGAATTTAATATTAAACATGGTCTGCGTCATGCAGTGCTTGGTCTTGGAGCGCCAGGCGTCGGTAAATCACAGGCAGTAAAGCAGATAGGCGAAAAGTACGGCTACAAGGTTATCGATCTTAGGCTCGCGCAGATGTCGGAGGTAGAGATCGGAGGACTGATATATCCGAACGAGGACCATACAAAGACACGCTGGCTTTCGCCGGAGATACTTCCCGACGAAGAACGGGACGGGAAAAACACCATTCTTCTGCTGGACGAGATCACATCCTGTTCAAAGCGCGTACAGGTGGCCGCCTACCAGCTTATACTTGACAGACGGGTGGGACAGTATACCCTTCCCGAGGGAACCTTTGTCATAGGCTTAGGCAACAGAGAGGATGACGAGGGCGTTTATATAAGGCTTGCAAGCCCTCTTGCCGACAGGTTTGAAATCCATAATATCGATGTGGATTTTTCCGTGTGGAAGAACGATTACGCGGTCCCCTACGGCATACATCCCTATGTTCTGAAGTATCTGGTCTTTAAGCCGGCCGCACTTCACACTCAGAGCGCAAACCCGGACAGCATGGTGTTTGCCACTCCCCGTTCATGGGAGAGGGTAAGCAATATATTAAAATGCGACAGCGATATTTCTAATCCGGTCGTTTTAAATAAAATCGCGGGAAATATCGGCATGACCGAGGCAAACCAGTTCGTAGGCTTTGTGAAAAAAGCAAGGGAGATGGTTAATGTCGACGATTTCCTTGACGGAAGGGCAGCGGTGCCGAAGGATCCGTCGGAAATGGTGATGCTTATCAATGCCATGGCCGAAAAGCTCGGATTTTTACGCAGTGTTACGTCGCCGAAGGAGCTTGACCGCGGGCAGCGCAAGCTTGTCGAAAGGGTGCTCGAGGCAATGTTTTCTTTAGGCAGCGCAGAGTATACCATAATCGGTCTAAGGGAACTGCTTACGATAAACCGCGGCACGGTCAAGAAAATATTCCTTGAAGGCAGCAGCAGGCGCATCGAGAAATTCATTGCCGAAAACATGTCTGTACTCGGACTTGACCGGGATCAGTTAATGTTGTAAGCTATCTTCTTTTCATCACTGAGCTCAAGGGAGCCGAATTGTCTTTCGGCTTCCTTTATTAATGTTTTATAGTCTTTATAGACTGTTCTGTAGATGTTGTTCTGATCCTGGATTAGGAAGCTGTTATCTTCGGGTATGTAAACGAAACCGTACTGTACCTGGGCAACGAGCGCAAAGGTATCGGTTTCGAACAGTCCGGTGAAATACGGCGTGCACATCGCAAGATGGCCGTCGGAATCCTCGATCACGGTTGAAATCATCGTGTTGCAGCTTGTGTAGCTTACGCTGAGCTCTCTGCCGATATCCCAAACCTTTATTGCGTAATCATCGCCCTGAAGTATCAGATGGTTATCGTCCGCGGTGAAGCGGATAAAGCATCTTACATGGGAATTCATGGGGATTTCCTGGAAGATTTCGCCGCTGTCAAGTTCTATCACTCTTACATTTCCGTCAATACATGCCATGGCTCCGAGCTTTCCGTTTTTGCTTACTGCAAGCACATCATAAGCGGAGAGATTGGTAAGGGTTTTCAGATTATCGTCCTCAAGCACGGTCTTTTCTTTGGAAGCGATATCGATCAGGGTAAGATTCCGGTCCACAAGGGATAAGAGCAGAGTCTTTGCGTCATTTGAGAGTTCCGCACAGATGATATTCTTGTCGTAAGTTTCGCTGTACAGACATTCCATGGTTTCCAGATCGTATACAAGCAGGTCTTTTGAGTTGAAAACGACTGCGTAACGGCCGTCGCCGGTGAAGCGGGCGTGCTGTACGGTGTACGGCATGCCGGAATTGCCAAAGTCCGTTTTGCTGCATTCTTTGCTGTCCGGATCGATGACCCACATAGACTGCGGGCATACGCATATATATTTCCGGCCGTAGAAGGTGCTTCCTAAAGAAGAATGCGTATCCTCACTGAAGGTGTAAACAAGATTCCCTGTTTTGTCATAGATATAGTGTACCTTGCTGTCGGAGTAGTTGCTGACTGCAAAATACGAACCGTCGGATGATGCAACGGAGAGATAATTATAGTCCTTCTGCTCCGCAAGCGTTTCCAGATCAGGGGAGACGTGATACTTCAATATATATACCATGTCTGAGTAGATGGGCACTATAGTGGCGCCGTTTGCTATCAGCTCCATATCGCGTATGTTCAGCTTTGTATTGATGATACTGTCTGTGTAGATATGCTGTACGAGGAAATCGGCCGGCAGGATGTCACCGTTTGCAAAGCCGAACCAGGCTATGCCCGAATCATATGAGACATGCATGGTACGCACGGTGCTGTTAAGGACAAAGTGTGAGATCTGCAAGCCTTCGATATTGTAGGAAAAGACCTCACGGCCGACCGCGACGACGATATATTCCGCACCGTCTGCACTTGTGGCTTTTACTATTGTGTCGAAGCTTGATACATCTTCGATTGCTGCGGGAATCTGTACGGCCTTGGTTTCACCGTCTTTTCCGAAAATGTCGAGAGTCAGTACTTCCACGCCTTTCAGAAGGAAATCATCGTTGCAGGAAACCGTACAGAGCTGATCGCCGGAGTTGAAACAGAATTCAAGTACATGGGAGTTTGAAGTCTTTATCTCGGATACGGAATAGTCCTCAAGATCTATTAATGTTACCACACCCTCATCTTCTTTAAGCGCAATATGTCCCGCGGCGAAGTATTTATAATCGTCGCTTAAGGCATATTCGGAAGAAAAAGAGTAGCTGTGGGTGTTCTTTATGTTTTTTAACACGCTTCCGTCGGAGAGGGAGACTATCGTTATGTCGGAAGGGGAGATAAGGAATGCCTTGCCGCAGCTCATGTTTATCTCGGCTCCCGTGATATCCTCCGGGAGATCGTATTCATATTTGATGCTGCCGTCGTAGTAATGGCAGCGGAAGGACTGCTTGGTGGCAACATATATGTTCTCGGTATCTGCGGCGGCTGCGATCGCAGTGATGAGATAATAGGAATCATTGACCGAGCACGGGATCTTGGCAGACAGCTCGTAGGTCGATATGTTCCATACATAAACGTTTTCGCCCGAATCTATCGTGGTGAGAAGCTGTCCCTGTTCGTTGTAATTCTGGTATTTTACGGAAAGGTCATGCTCGAGGACATAGTCGTAGTCGATAGCTTTTCCGGTGTCATATACATGAAGGGCCGACGAGAGGGCATACTCCGCCTCGGGTACATAGGGCCTTTCGTTGTTATCACCGGGAAGAGCCTGAGCGGCAACGGCGGCAGCATCGCGGCGGTATCCCTTCTCGAGAAGATTGAGGGATTCCTCCGCATAGAAGCGGGACTGGTTCTTCTGCTTGTCGAGATATTCTTCGGTGAGATCTTCGAGCAGCTTGGTCTTTTGGTCCGCAAGCGCACCCTTTTCCTCCGCAAGCCTGGACTTTTCGTCAGCCAGCACGGCCTTTTCGTCCGCGAGCTTTTTCATTTTGCCTGCGACTCTCGCATTGTAGATACCGAAAGCTATGCCGGCAACGGCAATGACGGAGGCGATGACCGAGGCGATCGCTATGTTTCTTTTTATGATCCTTTCTCGGTGGCGCTGCTTAAGATCATCGTAGGTACAGCCGAGAACCGGAGCCGTAAGCCTCAGCATTTCGGTCTTGAACCTGGCGTTTCTTGCCTTTTGGGTTTCGCCGCGCACATCTGCTGCCAGAGGCTCGACGGGCTTTCCTTCATCATCCACGAGAAGCTGGGCGGGGAAGCTTTCGTCAGGTTCGCCGGCGGTGAGCACGGCAAGCACATGGCTCCTGTCATGAAGAGCGATAAAGGTTTCGATTTCCTTGTTTACCCAGTAAGAACCGGGGGTGTCCGGAGAGCAGATGACGATCAGATACTCGGATTCCTTGATCGCCTCGGAAATATTGTCGTTAAGGTCGCTTCCGATGGGGAGCTCCTCCTGATCGCGGAACACGCGTTTTATCTTTTTCTTGCCGGTTTTTTTCTGCACTGCGGCGGGAACATGGTAGGTCTCAAGAAAGGTGTGTACCTTCTTTGCCGTTTCCGTGTCTAGCGGCGTATGTCTGTAGCTGATGAAAGCATCATATTTCATTTATTTACTCCTCCGAGAGTGCGTAGGTTTTGTAAAAAATATCTTTTGCTATAATGTATACGTCGGAAAGGTCGTCGGCCCTTACGGCAAGGTAGTCTCCGGGAATGCCGAGATAGTACTTTTCGGGATCCCATGCGGTAAATACCTTTACCCTGTGGTCGAGCTCCCTTGCATATATGCCTGAGCCGCCCTTTGCTATGCAGCTTGCGGCGAAGGGCAGAAGTTCGATCCTCTCGCCTGTTTCGGTGTCTATCACGGCAGGCGGATATTCGCCGGGGAATATATATTTATCGTCGCTCGGTTTGTAGGAGGACTCAAACTTTTCCTTCCGGCAGGGGTATATCTCCCCGTTGATCCCGATTATTATGTTAAGGTCTTCCTCAACTCTTACGTCCACATCTCCCTCGAGGGTACGTATCAGTATCTTATGGCCCGGACCGGCAAGGTTTTTGGCCCTTACATAGCCGACCGCAACTTCTTTCTTTATGTAATGCTTAAGTTTTGAAGGGTCTTCGACATGGTCGTTCGCATATATGATCTCCGAGGACCTAAAGTAGCTTTCCATCCGGTCGATAAGAAATTTATCAAGATTTTTTTTGTCATAGTTTACACCGGCTGCTTCGAGAAGGTCGCGCTTTAAAAGACCTCCGGCCTTTACCAGATGGCCCCCGCCTCCGCCGAGTCCCTCGGCCAGGTAGGCCGCAAGCTCGCTTGCCTTTACTTCCTTTACGCAGCTTCTTACGGAAAGCTTGACTCCGGAGGGAAGTATGCTGTAGACAAGGCAGGTGGCTATCGAATCCACCTCAAGCAGCATGTCGCTGATTATTCCGAGTATGTTGGGGTCGCAGGGCTCCGCTTCAACGACCGCAAAGGCATTCTGCTCAAAGAAACGCGCGTTTTCGAGCGCCTTGCCTGCGATTTTCAGCTCGTCTCTTGAAAGATTTGAGTTTCTGAACATTAATATCTCCGAACGTGAGAATTTTGCAAGATCCCTTAAATCCTTGTCGCTGGGATGGGAAATCTCCGAAAAACCGTTGGTGTCGGTCATCAGTCCGTAGTAAAGGGCGGTGGAAAGATTGACATCGCTGTTGATATCGATGTGTTCCATCTGCAGCAATTCGTAGATTATGGTCGAGCAGGAGCCGTAGCTGCTCCTGATCTCCGACAGGGCGGGAAGACGTCCCGTAATCTGGTGATGGTCGATCACCGCCACATTGTCGGCATCAAATTTCGTCACATTGCTTTCGCCGTACTGGCAGTCCACCGTGATCAGAAGCTCCGGGGGGTCTATGTACGTGACATGGTCGGCTTTTATTCCCAGACGGTTTATCATGAGCACGAGATTGCTTTTACTGATCGAATTTCTTCCGCCGTAAACAAAGCGGGCCGAGATACCCTTTTTCTTCAGATACCATTTTATCGCATGGCCGCTGGCAAGGGCGTCGGCATCGGGATTGTCATGACATTGTATGACAATATCGGAGAATTTTGTAAGATCTGATAAACGCAGTGACATTTCCTGCCTCCCTTTGAAAAGAATGGACGCTTTGATTATAGCATATTAAGGAAAAAAATGCAATTTAACAATAATTAAGGACTTGCAGCCATACTTAGCATTGCAAAATCGCCAAAAGTATTATATAATTATTTCTGTGTGGGCATTTGCCATACGGATATTATAAAATTATAAGAGTAATAGATATGCTTGATAATTATCAGAAACATACGGAAAAAAAACAGGAGCAGCTGCTTAAGAAGTACCTGTCGATCAAGTCCTTTGTTCCCGAGGCGGTATATTCGGACGGTACGGAATTGTTCCGTTCACCCTCCGAGCCGGACCCCTTTGAAACGGTAAGAATCAGGATAAGGATCTTCAGGAAGGGCGCAAGATCGGTAAAACTCTTCGTGGACGGCAAGTCCTTTGTCATGGTAAACGATTATAATAATTTTGGTGATATGTTCGATTATTATTTCTATGACATTGAGCTTGAGGATAAGCCTGTCCATTACTGGTTTGAGCTTAAAGCGGGCGGACAGACCTATATATATGACAGAACCGGCATCAAGGACGCACATGAGCCCGCATATGATTTTATGATCACCCCGGGGTTTAAGACCCCGGACTGGGCCAAGGGAGCGGTTGTTTACCAGATATATGTTGACCGTTTTTATAATGCGGACCCGACAAATGACGTAATGACGGGAGAATATGCCTATCTCGGAGAGCACATCAGGCATGTGGACCAGTGGGAGAGATATCCCCAGTCCATGGACGTGCGCGAGTTTTACGGCGGAGACCTTGCGGGAATAAGGGCAAAGCTGAATTACCTGCAGGAGCTTGGAGTTGAAGTGATCTATTTGAACCCCATCTTCGTTTCGCCCTCAAACCATAAATATGATGCACAGGACTACGACAATATCGATCCCCACTTTGGAATCATCAAAAGACGAAGAGGCGAGCTGCTTAAAGAGGGAGACCTTGACAATTCCCATGCAACGGCCTATAAGGACGCGGTAACGGATCCGGAGAACAGAAAGCTGACGGACGAGCTGTTCATCGATCTTGTGAAGGAGATCCACAAGAGAGGAATGAAGATCATACTTGACGGTGTGTTCAACCACTGCGGATCGTTCAACAAGTGGATGGACAGGGAGCATATATATTCGGACGTTGACGGCTTCCCCGATGGTGCGTTTGAATCCCCCGACAGCCCTTACCGCAGTTTTTTCACCTTCAGTGATGAAAATGGATGGCCGAACAATACTTCCTACGACGGCTGGTGGGGCAATGAAACACTGCCCAAGCTTAACTATGAAGGGTCGGAAAAGCTTTACGATTATATCATGGGAATCGCCAGAAAGTGGGTGTCGCCGCCATATAACTGCGACGGCTGGAGACTTGACGTGGCGGCCGATCTCGGCCACAGCGCCGCATTCAACCATAAATTCTGGGCTGATTTCAGGAAGAATGTCAAGTCGGCAAATCCGGATGCCATCATACTTGCCGAGCATTACGGAGATCCTTATGAGTGGCTTAAGGGCGACCAGTGGGACACCGTAATGAATTATGACGCTTTCATGGAGCCGGTGACCTGGTTCTTTACCGGCATGGAAAAGCACAGCGACTATTCGAGACCTGACCTTCTGAACAATGCGAAGGCTTTTTCGGAATCGCTGATCTACAACATGACCAGATACCAGACCTCATCGCTTCTGGTTTCGATGAACGAACTTTCGAACCATGACCACAGCCGTTTCCTTACAAGGACAAACAGGACACCCGGAAGAATCGAAACACTCGGGCCTGAGGCGGCCGAGAAGGGAATCAACAAGGCTGTCATGAGGGAGGCGGTAATATTCCAGATGACCTGGCCAGGTGCTCCGACGGTTTACTACGGTGACGAGGCGGGGATGTGCGGCTGGACCGATCCCGATGATCGAAGGACATATCCGTGGGGCAGGGAAGACAAGGAAATGATAAGGTTCCATAAGGAAATCATAAAGATCCACAAGAAGTACAAGGCCTTAAGGACCGGAAGCTGCAAGATTCTTTATGAGGGTCCCGGGCTTTTCTCCTTCGGACGCTTTGACGATGAGGACAAGTTCATCATCAGCTTCAACAACAATGATGACTACAGAAACGTGTCGATACCCATTTGGCAGGCCGGTATTACGGAAAACGAAATGCTTGTCAGCCTGATATATACCAATATTGACTTCTTTGCACTTGATGCAAGGCAGTACGCTTCGGACGACGGATTTGTGCATTACAACCTGCCTCCGTTTTCCGCAATTATAATGAAAAATGTTCCGCTAAGGATAATAACTATCTGATATGGAGAGAAGATGGCAGTAAGTAAAAAGGAAAAAGCGAGGATAAGCGGGATACTTGAAAGGCTTGATGAGCACTACGGCACCTCACTTATGACCTATCTGGAGCATGAAAAACCATATGAACTGCTGTTTTCGACCATAATGTCCGCGCAGTGTACGGACGAGAGGGTAAATCTTGTAGGCAGAACGCTTTACAAAAAATACCCGACGCTTGAAAGCTTTGCCGCTGCGGATCTTACAGAACTCGAACAGGACATACGTTCCACGGGTTTCTACCATAACAAGGCAAAAAATATAATTGCTTCGGCAAAAATGCTTCTTGAGGAATATGGAGGAGAGGTGCCTTCGGACATCGAGCTTCTGACAAAACTTCCGGGAGTAGGCAGAAAGACCGCAAATGTCATACGCGGCAACATATTCGGAATCGACAGCATAGTGGTCGATACCCATGTGGGACGGGTTTCAAGAAAGCTCGGGCTGACGAAGGAAGAAGACCCGGTGAAGGTCGAATTTGAACTCTATAAGGTATTGCCGAAGGATCACTGGATACTGTGGAACCTCCAGATCATCGCGCACGGGAGGGCAGTCTGCACAGCCAGAAGCCCGAAATGCGAGGAGTGCTTCCTGAAGGACCTGTGTCCGTCGGCAGGAAAAAAATAACATTATGATAAGGAAGGTGCACACATGAATTTTTTCAACAAAAAAACCCAGAAAAGGATAGTAATGGTTATCGCTCTTATTCTTGTGGCTGCAATGGTGCTTACTACAGTTGCTGCAATCGTAGGAAATTAAGAGGTGGTAAATGCTTGAAATAAAGGACATTCATAAAAGCTACGGAAAGCGCGAAATACTTAAAGGCGTGAACCTCAAGGCCGAAAAGGGTGACTGCATCGCGATTGCCGGCCTTAACGGCTGCGGCAAGTCGACACTTCTGTCAATCCTTGCCGGAACCTTGCGCGCCGATTCGGGAAGCTTTACGATAAACGGGGTGGACCTTATAAATGACAATAAGAAACGCAAGGGGATCATCGGCTATGTTCCCCAGGAAAACCCGCTTATCACCGAGCTTACCGCAAGGGATAACCTTCGCCTCTGGTATTGCGACAGCGCCCTTGACATGGAAAAGGAGTTAAAGGACGGTGTTCTTAAGCTGCTCGGAGTCGATGAATTTGTGGATGTCCGTATTGACAGGCTTTCGGGAGGCATGAAAAAAAGAGTGATCATAGGCTGTGCCGTGGCACATGATCCTGCCGTGCTCATACTTGACGAACCATCTGCTGCCCTTGACCTTGAATGCAAGGAAAAAATCAGGGAGTATCTCGAGGAACATAAAAAAAGAGACGGGATCGTTCTGATAACGACCCATGACGAAGCCGAGCTTGCGATATGCAACAGGCTTGTCATGATGAAAAACGGAGTATTGACCGAGGAAAATCGCGGGCTTCGGGGCGCAGAGCTCCTCAAAAAGCTTTCGGAAGGATAGATAATGATGGCAAAGAGCAAATTCACCTATGAGGTGAAGGATTTCGAACCGAATTATAAGAAAAATCCTGTCGCAAAGCTTGTCGGAGCGCTGATCTGCCTTGCAGTCCTTGCGCTTGTTTCCGCGGCCGTTTTTTTTATATTCAAAAAAGAAGAAAAAAAGAAGCTGACACCCGGGGAAACGGTCAAAGAGGCGGTTTCGGACTGCTTTTCGCACCTTTTCGGAGAAAAATCTCCTGTGACAGAGGGCATGGGCCTTGAAGAGAGCATAAAGCTTATTGAAAGCGGCCGCTTCGGGTACAGAGCCGATCTGCGTCTTAAGGAAATAAAGGATTTCGGGCTTGGCGTCGAACAGTATATAAGCGGGGTCGGTGTCTCGTTTGACGGTGATGCGGATTTAAAAAAACACCGCATAAACGGCAATGTGTCCGGCTCATGGACCGTGGTAGCGCTTGACGTGCTGCAGTATGTTTACGACGGCAATGTTTTCGCTCTTTCGTCCGACGACTTTTTTAAGGAGACACTTACGATTACCCCTTCGGAAGTCCTTCCTTTTATATATATGGGAAATGCGATTGAAAAAATCACTCCCGAAACGGAAGCGGAAAAGACGGGCGAGAGAAAAAGCTTTACGGTTGGCGGCCGGGAAATAAGCTGCGATGCCTATAAGATCAAAGTGATCAGCGATTGGCTTAACGATACGGCGGAAATGACGGCCTATATCGACAGGAACAACCGCCTTATCTATCTTGAGGGCAAATATGACAAAAAGGCGGACATTTCCTTTAAGCTGTCCCTTGACGGAAAGGATCATCCGAGCGATAAGCTCGAGTTTTCCTTCTCCTCGGTGATAGAAGAGGTGCCGGTTGACGGCAGGCTTGTAATTGACAGCGAAAACACAAAGGAAGGCCGCACAAGCAAAATAAGCGGCGAGCTGAAGATCAAAGAACTTAAGCTTTCGGCGGATATGAAGCTTGAGTTTTCATATGCCGACAAGAGCTTTAAGCTTGATTTTTCGGGAAATGACGAGGTAAAGACCGCAAATGTTATGGCGGCGGGGAAGATGGTCTTTGAAAAAGGCAATACGAAGATGAAGGTCGAAAGCCTGAGCCTTGAATACGGCGGTGAGAAGATAGGCACTGCGGGAATCACCCTTACGCTTAAGGGTGAAACCAAGGGCGAGGTCGATACGGTCTATCCCACCGTCAGGGTCATAGAATTAAAGGATTTCACAAAGGAAAACTTTGAGGAGATCAAAGAACAGGTAATGAAACGAGTCAATGAATATATGGAGATATTCAAAAAATTCATTTAGGAGGAGCACATGAGACAGTCGACCATGTTATTGAGATTACAGCTCAAAAGGGCTGCGAAGAAGATTCCGCAGCTTCTTTTGGGTTCTCTTGCCATCTCGGCTGTCGTTGTGATGGTTGTGCTTTTCTGCGCCTATTCGAGAAACGAGGAAAGCATACTTCCGAAGACCAGGATCGCGGTGGTCGAGGGTGAAAATGCGATGCTTTCCGACTTCATACAGGGACTTCTTGGCAACATGCAGTCAACCGATGCCATGATCACGATGGAACCGATGGAAAGGGAAGAGGCCTTTGCGGCCTTTAAGCGCGGGGAACTCGAATGTGTCATGGATTTCCCGACCGATTTCATGGCCGGCATCGGAAGAGGCGAAGACGAGGGAGCCATGCTTTATGTAAAAAACGAGGGCGTGGCCTACGATCTCGGAATCATTGTCCAGCTTGCCGATTCCGCGGAAAAATATCTTTCAACCGCAGAGGCCGCAAGCTATTCGATGAAGGATGTCCTGAATAAAACCGAACTGGACGATCTCATAGAAGGCTATGATAACGATCTCGACGTGGTAAACCTCAGGGTCCTTCTGCTGCGGGAGGACGATTTCAGCAAAATTGTGGTCGTGGGCGAAAAGGATACCTCCATATCACAGACCTATGCCTGCTCAGCCCTTGTAATGCTTATTCTCCTCTGGGGGCTTTCCTGCGGAGCCATGGTAAAAAACGATTCCATGCAGCTCGGACGCAAGCTTTCGGTCGGCGGAGTGTCGATTTTTAAGCAGGAGCTTATCAGGCTGCTTTCAATGATATTTCTTCTCGGAACGATGCTTGCGCTTGTATTTGCGGCGCTGATCTCTGCCTTTCCCTTTGCAAAAGGGGCATATGAGCAGATCGATGTTTATGAGGTCGGAAGACTGTGGCTTCTTCTTATATCCTTCATCCCCTGTCTTTTGCTCGCAGGAAGCATCGTTTATTTCTGCTTTATGGCAGCGGCCAACGAAATCGGCGGGATACTGCTTCTTTTTACCGGCACCATAGTGATGGGGTATATGTCAGGCTGCCTGCT